>Ga0207828_100117_pt1 | contig 93940 bp, 91 predicted proteins | sample TtaePargueraPR_11_FD_187276 | JGI IMG/M metagenome (GOLD analysis project Ga0207828, IMG submission 187276) | Aerobic enrichment media microbial communities from Bioluminiscent Bay, La Parguera, Puerto Rico - Tt and P2 (3) (SPAdes) | ecosystem: Environmental > Aquatic > Marine > Unclassified ... | reverse complement strand
GGCTAGGAGGCGGCGGTCATGGCCGCGCCGTCGGGCCGTGCGGAAGAGGCCGCGGCCTTGCCCGAGGACGCGGAAGACTTCCCGCTCGGCGTGGCCCGCGGGCAGGTCGCCAACACCTATATCGTCGCCGAAGCCGCCGACGGGCTGGTGCTGGTCGACCAGCACGCCGCGCACGAACGGCTGGTGCTCGAGCGGCTGCGCGCGGCCGGAGCGGGGGACAAGGTCGCGGCAAGCCAGGCGCTGCTGATGCCCGAAGTAGTCGAACTCGACGAGCCGGCCTGCGACCGGCTGGAGGAAAACGCCGCGAAATTCGCCGGTCTCGGTCTCGCGGTCGAACGTTTCGGCCCCGGCGCCATGCTGGTGCGCGCCATGCCGGCTGCGCTGCGTAAGGCCGATCCCCAGGCGCTGCTGCAGGACCTGGCCGACGACCTGGCGAAGAATGGCGACGCCCTGCTGCTCGACGAGAAGATCGAGCACGTCCTCGCCACCATGGCCTGCCACGGCTCGGTGCGCGCGGGGCGCGTGCTCTCGGTCGCCGAAATGAACGCATTGCTGCGCGAAATGGAGCGCACCCCGCGTTCGGGCCAGTGCAACCACGGGCGGCCGACCTGGGTCAAGCTGTCGATGGAAGACGTCGAGAAACTGTTCGGGAGGCATTGATGCGCAAGCTTTGGGGACTGGTCCCGCTGCTCTTTCTCGTCGCTTGCGGGGATGGCATGAGCGAGGAAGAGCAGGCAGCCGAGAACGCCCGGCTTTCCGCCGAGGTCGAACAGGCGAATGGCGTCCTGCCCGAACCGGAATCGCTCGCGCTGCAGGTCATCGGCTTCCCGGACATGGAAGCGCACCAGCTCTACGGCACCAGCTGCGCCTTCGTTCCCGAGGGCGGCGGGCTCGGCGCGGTCTTCCTCGCCATGCAGCAGGGCGGGCATTTCAAGCGCGGCGGCGAGATCGTCACGCTGGCGCCCGACAGCGGCAGCGCCGAACTCCCTTACGGCGGACGAGAGGTCTATTCGGGCACCGACCATACGGCGCGGCTGACCGTCACCGGCGACGGCGTGGTCTCGGACGCCGAAGCCGTCACCTATGACGCGCGGCTCGTGATCACCGACGCGGAGGAGCGCCCGGTCTACGATCGCAGCGGCAAGGCCCAGTGCGGGGCGTGACGCCCGTCATACGTTGAACTTGAAATGCAGCACGTCGCCGTCCTGGACGAGGTATTCCTTGCCCTCCTGGCGCAGCTTGCCCGCTTCGCGCGCGGCGCTTTCCCCGCCCAGCCCGACGTAATCCTCGAAGGCCACGGTTTCGGCGCGGATGAAGCCCTTCTCGAAATCGGTGTGGATCTCGCCCGCCGCCTGTGGGGCCTTGGCGCCGATGGGGAAGGTCCAGGCGCGGGCTTCCTTGGGGCCGACGGTGAAGAATGTCTGCAGGCCGAGCAATTCGTAACCGGCGCGGATCACGCGGGCGAGGCCGGTTTCCTCGAGACCGAGCTCGGCAAGGAACTCTCCGCGTTCCTCGGGCTCCATCCCGACCAGCTCGGATTCGATCGCGGCTGACACCACCACCGCGTGCGCGCCTTCGGCCCGCGCCTTCTCGAACACCTTCGCGGTCAGCGCATTGCCGCCGGCCGCATCGTCCTCGGCCACGTTGCAGACATAGAGTACCGGCTTCGCGGTGAGCAGCTGGGCCTGGCGGAACACTCGGGCCTCTTCCTCGTCCTTCGGCTCGGTCAACCGGGCCGGCTTGCCCTCGCGCAGGAGCTCGAGCGCCTGGCCCAGCACGCTGGCCATGAGCTTGGCTTCCTTGTCCCCGCTGGTCGCGCGCTTGGCGGCATTGGGCACGCGCTTCTCGAGGCTTTCGAGATCGGCCAGCATCAGCTCGGTCTCGACCACCTCGGCATCGGCAATCGGATCGACCTTGTTGGCGACGTGCTGGATATCGTCATCCTCGAAACAGCGCAGGACGTGGACGATCGCGTCGACCTCGCGGATGTTGCCGAGGAACTGGTTGCCGAGCCCTTCGCCCTGCGAGGCTCCCTTCACGAGCCCGGCGATGTCGACGAAGGCCAGCTGGGTCGGGATGATCTTCTGGCTGCCGGCGATCTTCGCCAGCTGGTCGAGCCGGCCATCGGGCACGGCGACCTGGCCGACATTGGGCTCGATCGTGCAGAAGGGATAATTGGCCGCCTGCGCCGCCTGCGTCTCGGTCAGCGCGTTGAACAGCGTCGACTTGCCGACATTGGGAAGGCCGACGATCCCGCAACGAAAACCCATTGAATGCTACCTCTGGTTCGAATGATCCGCGCCCATAGCGGGGCGGCGAGGGTAAGGCCAGATATTCGCGCCCGTTCAGCCCTGCAGGGCAAGCGCATAGGCGGTCATGAAGCGCTCGTCCTCGCCCCTGGCCAGCCAGTTCGCCTCGCGCGCGATCGCGCCGAGCATGGCGACAAGATCGTCCATCTCGTCCTTGGCGTAATTGCCCAGCACGTGCCCATGGACCCGCTCCTTGTGCCCGGGATGGCCAATGCCGATCCGCACCCGGCGGAACTCGTTGCCGCAATGCCGCTCGATCGAACGCAGGCCGTTGTGGCCGGCCGTGCCGCCGCCGCGTTTCACCTTGACCTTGAACGGCGCAAGGTCGAGCTCGTCGTGGAACACGGTGAGATCTTCGGGGCCGAGCTTGTAGAAGCGCATGGCCTCGCCCACCGCGCGGCCGCTCTCGTTCATGAAGGTCGCCGGCTTGAGCAGGAGCACCTTCTCGCCGCCGACCCGCCCTTCCTGGGCCCAGCCCTGGAACTTCTTCTGGACCGGGCCGAAATCATGGACTTCGGCCAGCACGTCGAGCGCCATGAAGCCGACATTGTGCCGGTGCAGGGCGTATTTGGGTCCGGGGTTACCGAGGCCGATCCATATCTGCATGGTGTCCCTTTGCCTCCTCGCGAGCACAAAAGCAAAGCGCCGGCCACGCAATGCGGGACCGGCGCCTTATTGCCTTTCAGGGAAGGGCGATCAGTCTTCCGAAGCCTCTTCGCTGTCTTCTTCCTCGCCTTCGGCGGCGGCCGCACCTTCAGCGCGCTTGAGCGCCGAGGGGGCCACCAGCGTGGCGATGGTGAAGTCGCGGTCGGTGATCGCGCTTTCCGATCCGGCCGGCAGCGCAACGCTACTGATGTGGACCGAATCGCCGACATCGAGGCCGGTCACGTCGAGTTCGATTTCCGAAGGGATCTTGTCCGCTTCGCAAACCAGTTCGAGTTCGTGGCGAACGATGTTGAGCACGCCGCCCTTGCGCAGGCCCGGCGAGGCATCTTCGTTCACGAACACCACCGGCACGGCGACCTCGACCTTGGAGTCCTTGGACAGGCGCAGGAAGTCGGCATGCAGCGGGCGGTCGCTGACGGGGTGGAAGGCAACGTCCTTGGGCAGCGTGCGAATCGTCTTGCCGCCCAGTTCGATCATCACGATCGAGTTCATGAAGTGGCCGCTCATCAGCTGACGAGTCAGTTCCTTCGCCTCGAGATGGATCGGGGTGGGTTCTTCCTTGCCGCCGTAGATCACGGCGGGAACACGGCCTTCGCGGCGCAGTGCACGGGAGGCTCCCTTGCCTGCCCGTTCGCGCGCTTCGGCCGGCAGAGTCAGAGCGTCGCTCATAGTCGTTGCCTTTCAAAAAGCTTGGTTGGTCACATTTTCCCGCCACGCCTCCAGGGATGACCATGGCTAGGGAAGGGCGGCCCGTTACAGCGGACTCGGCGGAAATGCAAGCTTGCTGGCGTTATTCGACTCGCGTGACCCGCGCGCCCTCCGCCGCCAGCATCGCCGCCAGCCCGTCCTCGCCGACGATATGAGCGGCCCCGACCGCGACGAAAGGCCTGCTCCCTTCGTCCAGCAGCGCCGCAATGCGCTCGGCCCAGGCCTCGTTGCGCGCCACCAGCAGGGCCTGGCGCAATTCGGGATCGGCAAGCAGACCGGCCCGGGTTTCGCGGACCAGCGCCTCGACGTCGCCGGCGGCCCAGATCGCGAACAGGCGGCGCGGCTCGTCCTGCGAATGGCCGGCCTCGCGCGCCACCGCCAGCAGCAGGTCGGCCTGTTCGGCCTCGGGCAGGCCGTCGAAGATCGCCAGCTGGTCGCGCAGGCCCTCGAGTTCGACCACCGGTCTGTTCCCCGCGGCCGCGAGCAATTGCTGGTCCGCCCCGGGACCCATGCCCCCGCTGCGCAGCGCCTGGCCAAGCGTCAGCGCCGCAGCCCAGGTTTCCATCCCGGAGAAACCGCCATCGTCGAGCCCGGCCATGTCGAGCGCGAGCTCGACCCGCCAGCGCTCATCCTCCGTCACACGGGTGGACAGCTCGCCCTGGCCGGGGGTCCGCGCCAGTTCCATGAAGACCGCATTGGCCGCTGCCTGGTCCTCGAGCCCGGTCAGTTCGACCACCAGCGTGTCAGCCTCGGCAAAGGCGCGCGCAAAGGCTGCGCTGCGCCAGGCAGTACCTTCGGGCATGGAATGGATCGTCCCGAAGAGCCACCCGGTCCGGCCAGACGAAGTCTCGACCCGCCACAGCGCCGGGCCGGCCTCGGGCGGCGGCGCCGGCTCGCCTGAACAGGCCGCCAGCAGCAGCCCGGCCAGCAGGGCCGGCAGGCGCATGGTCAATGGACCCGCGTGACGTCGAAGCCGCGGTCCTCGAGCTGGTCCTGCACGCTGCCTTCGCCCGCGAGATGGCCGGCGCCGACCGCGACGAAGACCGTTCCCGGCCGGTCCATGCGCTCGTCGAGCCAGGCTGCCCATTTGACGTTGCGCGCGACCAGCAGGCGATCATAGAGCTGCTTGTCCGCCATGTCGGCATTGAGCAGCACGGCCAGCTGGTCGGCATCGCCTTCCAGCCATTCGGCGACCATGGCGTCGAGCGTGTCCTTGAGACGGGGGATCATGTCGATCGTGCTGCGCAGATAGGCAATCTGCTGTTCGAGCGGGAGGCCATCGAACAGGTCGATCTGGTAGCCGACCGTCTCGAGCTCGCTGCGCTGCTTGTCCGCCGCCCGTGCGGTGAGGATCGCCTCGACCCCCGAATTGGGATCGTAGCCTTGCTGCATCAGCGGCAGAAGCGAGAGGTTGAGCGCGGCGTACCAGGGCTCGAAACCGTCGAGTGCGCCGACGGGAAGCCCGCTCGCGACCATGGCTTCCTCATAGGCCAGACGGTCTTCCTCCCCCATCAGTTCGCGCAGCGTCCTGTCACCCTCCAGCTTCGCCTTGCTCGCCAGCTCGCCCTGGATCGCGGCGGCGTCGGAGGTATCGACCTCGGTGACCATTTCCCCGGAGCTGGCAAAGGCCTGTTCGATCGGGCCTTCGAACCAGCTGACCCCTTCGGGCAGGACATGGACCGTGCCGAACAAATAGATCGTCGTGTCCTCGTCGGCGAGCTTCCACAGCGCGGGGCCGACAGGCGTTTCGGCGGCCGGCACGGCGCTGGCGGCGACCTGCGCCGGGAGCGTTTCCTCCTGCGCCAGGCAGGCCGGACCGGCGAAGGTCGCGGCGAGGGCGGAAAGCGCGAGAGCGGCGCCGCGCAGGGAGAGCATGGGGGTCATCCGTGGGTCCTTTCGAGAGCTCCCGCTTGCCGCAAGCCAGCAGAATTCGCAACAGCATCGCGCAGCCTCCCGGCCTTTGCGCCATTGACCGCGAAATTCGCTTACGCCATGGCCCCTCGCGATGACCGACACGACGCCGCTGAGCTTCCAGGACATGATCCTCGCGCTCCACGATTACTGGAGCGACAAGGGCTGCCTGATCCTGCAACCCTATGACATGCGCATGGGGGCGGGGACCTTCCACCCGGCCACCACGCTGCGCGCGCTCGGCCCGGAGCCGTGGAACGCCGCCTTCGCGCAGCCCTGCCGCCGCCCGACCGACGGCCGCTACGGCGAGAATCCCAACCGGCTGCAGCACTATTACCAGTACCAGGTGATCCTCAAGCCGAGCCCGCCCGACCTGCAGGAGCTCTATCTCAGGAGCCTCGAGGTGATCGGGATCGACCCGCTCGCGCACGATATCCGCTTCGTCGAGGACGACTGGGAATCGCCCACGCTGGGCGCCTGGGGGCTGGGCTGGGAAGTCTGGTGCGACGGGATGGAAGTGACCCAGTTCACCTATTTCCAGCAGATGGGCGGGTTCGACTGCAAGCCGGTCGCGGGCGAACTGACCTACGGGCTCGAGCGCCTCGCGATGTATATCCAGAATGTCGACAATGTGTACGATCTGGACTTCAACGGCCGCGGGGTGACCTATGGCGACGTCTTCCTCGAGAACGAGAAGCAGATGTCGAAATGGAACTTCGAGGTCGCCGATACCGCGGCGCTGTTCGACCTGTTCGGCAAGGCCGAGGCCGAATGCCGCAACTGCCTCGCCAACGACGTCCCGATCGCCGCCTATGAACAGGCGATCGAGGCCAGCCACATCTTCAACCTGCTGCAGGCGCGCGGGGTGATCAGCGTCCAGGAACGCGCCAGCTACATGGGCCGCGTCCGCGACCTCGCCCGCGGCAGCTGCGAAGCCTACATGGCCAAGGAGAAGGACCGTTGGGCAGCCGAATACGAGGGGTGGACGGCATGACCGACTTCCTGCTCGAACTCCGCTGCGAGGAAATTCCCGCCCGCATGCAGGCCGGCGCGCGTGCCGATCTCGAACGGCTGTTCCGGGCCGAGCTGGCCTCGGCCGGCCTCGATGTGGGCGCGGTCACCGTGTGGTCCACCCCGCGCCGGCTGGCACTGATTGCGCGCGGCCTGCCGCAGGCGACCGAAGCCGTCAGCGAGGAGGCCAAGGGCCCGCCCGAAGGCGCGCCCGATGCCGCGGTGGACGGCTTCTGCCGCAAGAACGGCGTGACCCGCGAGCAGCTGGAGCTGCGCGAGGTCAAGGGCCGCAACACCTGGTTCGCCGTGATCGACAAGCCCGGGCGCGCGGTCCGCGAGGTGCTCGCCGAAGCCATTCCCGCCGTGATCCGCGCCTTTCCCTGGCCCAAGTCGATGCGCTGGGGCGCCGCCTCGCTCAGCACCGAAAGCCTGCGCTGGGTGCGCCCGCTCTCGGGCATCGTGGCGATCTTCGGCGAGGACCTCGTCGCCTGCGAGGTCGGCGGAATCCGTTCCGGCTATGCCACGCTCGGCCACCGCTTCCACCATCCGGGCGAAATCACCATCGGTTCGGCCGAGGACTATGCCGAGAAGCTGCGCGCCTGCCACGTGCTGGTCGACCAGGGTGAACGCGAGGCGATCATCCGGGCCAGGGCGCAGGCCGTCGCCGCCGAGGCCGGGCTCACGCTGGTCGAGGACGAGGGGCTGGTGGTCGAGAACGCCGGGCTGACCGAATGGCCGGTCCCGCTGCTCGGCCGCTTCGACGAGCATTTCCTTGAGGTTCCACCTGAAGTTATCCAGCTAACTACCCGCACCAACCAGAAATATTTCGTCTGCGAGAAGGACGGAGAGCTCGCCAATGCCTTCGTCTGCACGGCCAATATCGAGCCGAAGGACGGCGGCGCGGCGATCGTCGACGGCAACCGCAAGGTGCTCGCCGCCCGGCTGTCCGACGCGCGCTTCTTTTGGGACGTCGACCGCAAGACCGCGCTGGCGGAGCATGCCAAGAAGCTTGAACGGATCACCTTCCACGAAAAGCTCGGCACCGTCGCCGACAAGGTCGAACGGGTGGCGAAGCTGGCAAGGTGGCTGGTGGAAGAGGGGATCGTATCCCCCAATCCCGCCGTCACCCCGGACTTGATCCGGGACCCCGCCCCGGGGGCCGGGGTGACGAAGGAAGAACTGGCCGACCTCGCCGAACAGGCAGCGCGGCTGTGCAAGGCCGACCTCGTCACCGAAATGGTCGGCGAATTCCCCGAATTGCAGGGCCTGATGGGCGGCTATTATGCCGAGCAGGAAGGGCTCGACCCCGCCGTTTCCGCCGCGATCCGCGACCATTACAAGCCGGTCGGGCAGGGCGACGAGGTCCCCACCGCGCCGGTGACGGTGGCCGTGAGCCTGGCGGACAAGCTCGATACGCTGCGCTCCTTCTTTTCCATCGACGAAAAGCCGACCGGATCGAAGGATCCCTTCGCTCTGCGCCGCGCCGCGCTGGCGGTCATCCGGCTGGTGACGGAAAACGACCTGCGCATGAGCGCGGCGGACGGCGAACTGCTCGACTTCTTCGCCGACCGCCTCAAGGTCCAGCAGCGCGAGGCGGGCGTCCGCCATGACCTGATCGACGCGGTCTTCGCGCTCGGCGGCGAGGACGATCTCGTGCGGCTGCTTGCCCGCGTGCATGCCCTGCAGGCCTTCGTCGGAACCGAGGACGGCGCCAATCTCCACGCCGGCTACAAGCGCGCAGCCAATATCCTCCGCAAGGAGGACTGGCTGGGGATCGAGGGCGAGATAGCGCAGACCGGCGAGGAGGACCCGCTCGCCGAGGTCGACGATCCCGATCTGAAAGAGGTGGTTGCCGCCAAAATGGCGGAACGCCATGCGAAAGAACTTTCCTACACGCCCGATCCGGCCGAAAAGGCGCTGATCGACGCGCTCGATGCGGCCGAACCGAAAGCGCAGGCCGCCATCGCGGGCGAGGATTTCGAGGCGGCCATGGCCGCGCTCGCCTCGCTGCGCGCGCCGATCGACCGCTTTTTCGACGAGGTGACCGTCAATGACGAGGATCCGATCAAGCGCGCCGCCCGGCTCGACCTGCTTGCACGCTTCCGTGCTGCGGTGCACAATGTGGCGGATTTTTCGCGGATCGAGGGCTGAGGCGGGTTTCGGCCTGAAAAGTGTCAACCGGCCCTTTTCAACTGAAACATTCGCAAAAGCAGCATCTTGGTCCTAGGGGGCGAGGGCGACACGGTGTCGCCTTTGTCAACTTCGGCTGCAAGGAAAACAGGGCTCTCGATGAACAAGTCGGTTTACACCTTTGGCGGCGACGCGGCGCATGACGATCCGCGGGCCACAGACAAGACGATCGCGGGCGGCAAGGGCGCCAATCTCGCCACCATGGCGAACATCGGCCTGCCGGTGCCCCCGGGCTTCACGATCACGACCGAACAATGCGTGGCCTATCTTGCCGGCGGGGCCGATTTCTCCGCCGAAGTGCGCGCCGAAGTGGCCGGCGGCATCGCCCATATCGAGAAGACCGTCGGCAAGCGATTCGGCGATGCCTCCGACCCGCTGCTGGTCTCGGTCCGCTCCGGCGCGCGGGTTTCCATGCCCGGCATGATGGACACCGTGCTCAACCTCGGTCTCAACGACGAGACGGTGAAGGGCCTCGCGGCGACCTCGGGCGATGCGCGCTTCGCCTGGGACAGCTACCGCCGCTTCATCCAGATGTATTCCGACGTCGTGCTCGGGATCGACCACGGACTGTTCGAGGAAGCGCTCGAGATCGCCAAGGAGGACAACGGCTATTTCTCCGACACGGAGATGAACGCCGACAACTGGCAGGCGCTGGTGGCCGAATATGAGGCGATCGTCGACCGCGAGCTCGGCAAGCCCTTCCCGCAGGACGTCCACGAACAGCTGTGGGGCGCGATCCGCGCCGTCTTCGACAGCTGGGATTCGGACCGGGCCAAGGTCTACCGCCGGCTCAACGACATCCCGGGCGACTGGGGCACGGCGGTCAATGTCCAGGCCATGGTGTTCGGCAACATGGGCGATACCAGCGCCACCGGCGTCGCCTTCACCCGCGACCCGGCGACCGGCACCAGGGCCTATTACGGCGAATTCCTGATCAACGCCCAGGGCGAGGACGTCGTCGCCGGGATCCGCACCCCGCAATATCTGACCAGGGCCGCGCGCGAGGCGGCCGGGGCCCGGCCGCTGTCGATGGAAGAAGCGATGCCCGCGGCCTATGCCGAGCTCGCCCATGTCTTCGAACTGCTCGAACAGCATTACAGGGACATGCAGGACATCGAATTCACCGTCGAGCGCGGCAAGCTGTGGATGCTCCAGACCCGCAGCGGCAAGCGCACCGCCAAGGCCGCACTCAAGCTGGCGGTGGACATGGTGGCCGAAGGGCTGATCGACGAGAAGACCGCGATCCTGCGGGTCGATCCGATGGCGCTAGACCAGCTGCTGCACCCGACGCTCGACCCCGATGCCGAGCGCAACGTCCTCACCCGTGGCCTGCCGGCCTCGCCCGGCGCCGCCTCGGGCGCGATCGTGCTCGACGCCGATACCGCCGAACAGAAGGCCGAACGCGGCGAAGCGGTGGTCCTCGTCCGGGTCGAGACCAGCCCCGAGGACATCCACGGCATGCACGCCGCCAGGGGTATCCTCACCGCGCGCGGCGGCATGACGTCGCACGCGGCGGTGGTCGCCCGCGGCATGGGTCGTCCCTGCGTCTCGGGCGCCTCGGACGTGGTGATCGACATGGCAAGCCGGACGCTGAAGATCGGCGGCCAGCAGCTCCGGGAAGGCGACGTGATCACGCTCGACGGCGCCAATGGCGAAGTCATGCTGGGCGAGGTCCGGACGATCGAGCCCGAGCTGGTGGGCGATTTCGGCACGCTGATGGAATGGGCCGACAAGCACCGCCGGATGGGCGTGCGCACCAATGCCGAAACCCCCGCCGACTGCCGCATGGCGCGCCAGTTCGGGGCCGAGGGCATCGGCCTGTGCCGGACCGAGCACATGTTCTTCGACGAAAGCCGGATTTCGGCGGTGCGCCAGATGATCCTCGCCGAGGACGAGGCCGGCCGCCGCGCGGCGCTGGCCAAGCTGCTGCCCGAACAGCGCAGGGACTTCCACGAGATCTTCGAGATCATGGCCGGCCTGCCGTGCACGATCCGCCTGCTCGACCCGCCGCTGCACGAATTCCTCCCGACCGGCGATGCCGAGTTCGAGGAACTGGCCAATGTCACCGGCTACGGTGTCGACCATCTCAAGCGGCGGGCCGAGGAACTGCACGAATTCAACCCCATGCTCGGCCATCGCGGGTGCCGGCTCGGGATCACCTATCCCGAGATCTACGAGATGCAGGCGCGTGCGCTGTTCGAGGCCGCCTGCGACGTCGCCGCCGAGCACGGCCAGGCGATCGTGCCCGAGGTGATGATCCCGCTGGTCGGCAGCCGCCGCGAGCTGCAGATGATGCGCGAACTGGTCGACCGGGTGGCGGCGCAGGTCTTCGCCGAAAAGGGCCGCAGGCTCGACTATCTCGTCGGGACCATGATCGAACTGCCGCGCGCCGCGCTGATGGCCGGCGAGATCGCGCAGGAAGCGAAATTCTTCTCCTTCGGCACCAACGACCTGACCCAGACCACGCTCGGCGTCAGCCGCGACGATTCAGCGCGCTTCCTTGCCCAATATGTCGAGAAGGGCATCTACGCCCGCGATCCCTTCGTCAGCCTCGACATCGACGGGGTCGGCCAGCTGGTCGAAATGGCAGCCGAGCGGGGCCGGGCGACCTTGCCCGGGATCAAGCTCGGAATCTGCGGCGAGCATGGCGGCGATCCGGCCTCGATCGCCTTCTGCGAGAAGGTCGGCCTCGATTACGTGAGCGCCTCGCCCTACCGCGTGCCGATCGCGCGGCTGGCGGCGGCGCAGGCCGCGCTAGCCTAGGGGCTTCGGGCTCCACCCGCTGAGGGTGAGGATCTCGAAGGTCTCGCTCACCTTGCCGTCGGCATCGGCGCGGGCGAGGAAGGCACTACGGGCCCGCTCGCGCTGCGCCCGCGTCAGCGGGGGCGGGGCGGAGGCGAGGACATTGGTCAGGCCCTGCGCGCGCAGGTCGCCGACGAGGCCGTCGAGCGAGGAAAAGCGCACGGTCAGCGGGACCGAATCGACCACCGGGTTCTTCCATCCGGTCCGCTGGAGCAATTGCGCCCCCGCGCGGCTATCGACCTGCGGATGGACCCGCGCCGCCGGGCGTTCGCCATCGGCCTCGAGCAGGGCGGCGCGCAGCTGGGGCAGGGAGCCGGCACCGAGGAAACTCGCCACCATCAGCCCGCCGGGGGCCAGTGCCTGGCGGATATGGATCAGCGCGCCGGGCAGGTCGTTGACCGTGTCGAGCGTGCCGAGGCTGGCGACGAGATCGTAGCCGCCCGCGGGATAGGGCTGTTCCTCGTCAAGCGTGAGCGGATCGGCCGCGGTCACCGCGGCTCCCTGCGCCGCGAGCGCAGAGACGAGGCTGCCGGAGCCGTCGCCGACCACCAGCGCCCGTCCGACCTCCTGCCGCAGGAAGGCCAGCCGCTCGATCACGTCCGCCACCATGTCGTCGAGCAAATAGGAGGGGGACCCTCCACGCGCCTTCAGCGCGGCCATCCGGCGGCGCAAGGCGAGCCGGCGGGTACGGGAAAAGATCTGCGGCGGGGCGGTGGCCATGGGGCTCCCCTGCCGCCTCGCACGCCGGAGCGCAAGCGCTTGCCGGACCCGGGCGGCGCAGGCAGACTGGCCGGGTGAAGCTCGCCGAAGCCCTCTCGCCGCTGGTCGACCTCGTCTATCCCCCGCGCTGCCCGCTCTGCGGCGCGGGCCTGGCGGCGCAGAGCGGGCTGTGCAGCGCCTGCTGGGCCGGACTGGTAATGCCTGGCGAGCCGAGCTGCCGGCTCTGCCAGCGCCCCTTTCTCGGACAGGCCCCCGAGGGCTGGACCTGCGCCCCGTGCCTCGCCGAGCCGCCCCGCCATGACGGGATCGCCGCCGCGACGCTCTACAACGATCCCGCCCGCCAGCTGGTGCTGAGTTTCAAGCATGGCGGCAGGATCGCCCTCGCACCGCTGCTCGCCCGGCTGATCGACGCCAGCCTCGGCCCATCCGAAACGCCGCGCCTGTTCGTCCCCGTGCCGCTGCATCGCTGGCGGTTGTGGCGTCGGGGTTTCAACCAGGCCGCGCTGCTGGCACGGGAACTCGCGAAGCTCCAGGGCGGGGAAGCCCTGGTCGACGCACTGTTCCGTCGCAAGCCGACACCCAGTCTCGGCGGGCTCGGCAGAAAGGCGAGGGCACGCGCGCTCTCCGGCGCCATCGTGGTCAATCCCCGGCGGAAGGCTCGTCTGGCAGGCGCGGAGGTCGTGCTGGTGGACGATGTCCTTACGAGCGGCAGCACCAGCGACGCCTGTGTCGGCGCGCTCAAGCGGGGCGGAGCCAGAAGCGTCAAGATTGCCTGCTTCGCCCGGGTTCTGCGGGAAGTGGCCTGAACAAGGGCCGCAATAAAGAAGGCGCCCGGAACCCCAGTTCCGAGCGCCCGCGCGACGATCACGCAAGGGTCTTGCGACCCTATCCCTCATATTCGCCGACGGGCCATGCCTTGGAGCGGCCGCTGCCGACGTGCCCCCTTCACCTTGGCGCTCTTCCGGCGCTCCCGGATAGTGGTGGACCCCGAAGGTTCCGGATCGTGACAAACCATTCTTCTTGCGCTTGAGGAAGGGGGCACACCGTTTGGCCATGGATTTTGGAGCCGGCCTGTGGTTATCCTGCAACAAGATTTCGGGAGGAATGCGCCATTTCCGCGACTGACGACAAGAACACCTTGCGCGAGCAGGGAACCAGCTTCATGCCCAAATTCGATGCCAACGGGCTGCTGAGCGCGGTCGTGACCGACAGCGGATCCGGCCAAGTCCTGATGGTAGCCTTCATGGATCAGGCCGCGCTCGACGCCACGATCGCGACCGGCAAGGCGCATTTCCATTCGCGGTCGCGCGGCCGGCTCTGGATGAAGGGCGAAAGTTCGGGCCATGTGCTCGAGGTGCAGGAGATCCTCGTCGACTGCGATCAGGACGCTCTGGTGCTGAAGGCCGTACCGAAGGGCCCGACCTGCCACACCAATGCGCGCAGTTGCTTCTACCGCAGGCTTGAGGACGGCAGCCTCGTCCAGCTCGGGGATTGACCTTATACAAGCGCATAACTAGGCGCTGGAGCATTCCGAAGGAGCAGGTCCATGCCTGAGTACGTCCATGCCTGAGTACAGGGCCCCCACGCGCGATGTGCGCTTTGTCGTCAACGAATTGTTCGGACTCGAAGAATACGGCCATCTGCCGGGCTTCGACATGGCGACGCCCGACATGGTCGATGCGATCGTCGAGGAAGCCGGACGCTTCTGTTCGGACATCATCGCGCCGCTGAACCAGGTCGGCGACCGCGAAGGCTGCACGCTCCATCCGGACGGGTCGGTGACCACGCCGACGGGCTTCAAGGACGCCTATCGCCAATATTGCGAATCCGGCTGGGGGACTCTCGGCCTGCCGGCAGAATTCGGCGGTCAAGGCATGCCCCATGTGCTCCACGCTGTGTTCGAGGAGTTCCTGTCGGCCGCCTGCCATGCTTTCATGATGTATCCTGGCCTGACGCACGGTTCGGTCTCGGCAATCATGTCGCATGGATCGGACGAACTCAAGGCAACCTGGCTGCCCAGGCTGGTCAGCGGCGAATGGCTCGGGACCATGGCGCTGACCGAGCCGCATTGCGGGACCGATCTCGGCCTGTTGCGGACCAGGGCAGAACCGCTGGCGGACGGCAGCTATGCGATCACCGGGGAGAAGATCTTTCACTCGGGCGGCGAGCAGGACCTGACCGGGAACATCGTCCACCTGGTGCTGGCGCGCACGCCCGAGGCCCCGGCCGGGACACGCGGCATCTCGCTCTTCGTCGTGCCCAAGTTCCTGCTGGATGCGGACGGCTCGCCCGCAGAGCGCAACGGGGTCCGTTGCGGATCGATCGAGCACAAGATGGGCATCCATGGCAACGCCACCTGCGTCTCCAATTTCGAGGGCGCGAAGGGCTGGCTCGTGGGCGAGGAGAACAAGGGCCTTGCGGCCATGTTCGTGATGATGAACGCCGCCCGGCTGAGCGTTGGCGCGCAGGGGCTCGGCCAGGCCGAAAACGCGATGCAGAACGCCGCACGCTACGCCTGCGAGCGCCAGCAGGGCCGTGCCATGGGCCAGCGCCAAGATGCCGGGGCCGCGGCCGATCCGCTCATCGTCCATCCCGACGTGCGCCGCCTGCTGATGGACGCGCGTGCCTTCACCGAGGGCATGCGCGCGCTGCTGCTATGGGGGTCGCTTCAGGTCGACCTCGCGCACAAGGCCGAGAGTGCCGAGGAACGCGAAGCAGCCGACGCGCTGATCAGCTTCCTCACCCCTGTGATAAAGGGCTTCGGCAGCGACCGGGGATTCCAGACCACCGTCGACATGCAGCAAATTCTCGGCGGGCATGGCTATATTGCCGAATACGGCATGGATCAGTTCGTTCGCGATGCCCGGGTCGCGATGATCTATGAAGGCGCCAACGGCGTCCAGGCCCTCGACCTCGCCGGACGCAAGCTGGTCCGCGACGGAGGCGCTGTCGCAAAGCGCTTCTTCGCGCTGATTTCCAATGAATGCGCGGCCGCCGGCAAGGAACTCGGTTTCATCGCCGACCCGCTCGGCAAGGCGGTGCACCATGGCGAGGCGGCGGCCGAAGCCCTGCTTGCCAATGGAGCGCAGGATCCCGATGCGCTCGGGGCCGGGTCCTACGCCTTCATGGAACTGGCCGGCACGCTCGCGCTCGGCCTGATGTGGCTGCGCATGGCGCGGACAGCTGCCGACAAGCTCGCTGCGGGCGAGGGTGATCCGGCTTTCTACGAAGCCAAGCTGGTCACCGCGCGCTTCTACGCCGAACAGCGCCTGCCGCTTGCCACCGCCTATCGTCACCGCGCCAAGGCCGGCGCCGAAGCGATGATGGCGATTCCCGCCGCGGTACTTGCCGGCGAGGCCTGAGCCTCAGCCCCACAGTTCCGTGAAAAGGCTGTGCATGGCGGCCCAGCTCTGACGATCGGCGCTGGCGTCGTAGGCGACCGCGTCGTTGCCCGGGGCGGGGTAGGGATTGGTGAAGCCGTGCTTCACGCCGGCGTAGGAATGGAAATGCCAGTTCGCGCCGGCACGGTCCATTTCCTCCCAGAAACGCAGGACCTGGCCGCGCGGGACCATCGGATCGGCATCGCCGTGAAGCACCAGCAGGCGGGCCGACACAGCACCGGGTTCGGCGGGCAGTTCGGTCCCCAGCAGCCCGTGGAAGCTGACCGCCGCGTCAAACGGGGCGCCTTCGCGCGCCAGTTCGAGCGCCGCCTGCCCGCCCATGCAGAAGCCGATCGCCGCCAGCGGCAGGCCCGCGGCGCCCTCGATCCCGACCAGGGCCCTGAGCGCGGCCCGCAGACGAGTGCGGTAGATGGCGGGATCGGGACGGATCTCGGCCGCGAAGGCTCGCGACTGGGGAAAGTTCTCCGGCATCTTGCCGTAATAATCAGCGATCAGCGCAAGATAGCCGGCCGCGGCCAGTTGCCCGGCCTTCTCCTCGACCGAGCGGGTCGTATTCATGATCGTCGGAAACACGAGGATCGCGGCCCGCGGCGCGGCCCGCGGCGCGCCTCGCGGACGCGCCAGCAGGCCGGTCAGCTCGACCGCACCGTCCCGATAGCCGATGCGTTCCACCCTATTCCTCCGGCAGGAAGTCCGGGACCGAGAGATAGCGTTCGCCGGTATCGTAATTGAAGCCGATCACGCGGCTGCCGGCTGGCAGATCGGACAGCTTCTGCGCGATCGCGGCGAGCGTGGCGCCCGAACTGATCCCCACAAGCATGCCTTCAAGCGTTACGGCCCGGCGAGCCATTTCCTTGGCATCCTCGGCGCTTACCGCGATCGCACCATCGATCGCCTGCGTATGGAGATTGGCCGGGATGAAGCCGGCACCGATGCCCTGGATCGGGTGCGGGCCGGGCTGGCCGCCGGAAATCACCGGCGACAGCTCGGGCTCGACGGCGAAGGCCTTGAGGCCCGGCCACTGCTTCTTGAGCGCTTCGGCACAGCCGGTCAGGTGGCCGCCGGTCCCGACCCCGGTAATCAGCACGTCGGGCGGCGAATCCCGGAAATCGGCGATGATCTCCTGCGCTGTCGTCCGGGCGTGAACCGCGACATTGGCCGGATTCTCGAATTGCTGGGGCATCCAGCTGTTGGGTGTTTCGGCGACAATCTCGGTCGCGCGGGCGAGGGCACCCTTCATGCCGAGTTCGCGCGGGGTGAGGTCGAAGCTCGCGCCATAGGCCAGCATCAGGCGGCGGCGTTCGAGCGACATGCTTTCGGGCATGACCAGGATCAGGCGGTAGCCCTTGACCGCAGCAACCATGGCAAGGCCGATCCCGGTATTGCCGCTGGTTGGCTCGACGATCGTGCCGCCCGGCCTGAGGCTGCCGTCGGCTTCGGCCGCTTCGACCATGGCCAGCGCGATGCGGTCCTTGATCGAGCCGCCCGGATTGGAGCGCTCGCTCTTGATCCACACCTCGTGGTCGGGAAACAGGCGCGCCAGGCGGATATGCGGCGTATTGCCGATCGTGGCGAGAATATTGTCGGCCTTCATCGCTTGGTCTCCTCCTCTTCCAGGAATGTCGGGGCAAAGGTCCTGGCCCGGCGCAACTCGGGGAAGATCCACGCCCAGATCGCTGTGACGACTATGGCACCCGCACCGCCAAAGACAACCGCTCCCGTCGCGCCGAGCACGGCGGCGGCGAGGCCCGATTGCAGTTCGCCCAGTTCGTTCGAGGCGGAGATCGCCAGACCTGAAGTCGCCGAGACCCGCCCGCGCTTGTCGTCGGGTGTGTTGAGCTGGATCAGCGACTGGCGGATGAAGACCGAGATCATGTCCGCCGCCCCGAGCACGGCAAGGACAGCGAGCGAAAGCAGGAAGTTGCGCGAGAGCGCGAAGGCAATGGTCGCTGCGCCGAAGGCTGCCACCGCCACCAGCATCTTGACGCCGACATTGTGTTCAAAGGGGCGGAAACTGAGCCACAGCGCGACCAGGGCCGCGCCGGCTGCCGGGGCTCCGCGCATCAGGCCGAGCCCCTCAGGTCCGACAGCAAGGATATCGCGGGCAAAGACCGGCAGCATGGCGGTCGCCCCGCCAAGCAGGACGGCAAAGAGATCCAGGGTGATGCAGCCGAGCAGGAAGCGTTGGCGGCGAATGAAGACGAGCCCGTCGATGATCTGGCGCAGAGGCTTGAGCCGGGGACCGTCCTGCTTCGCCCGAACCGGCCGGATCGACAGGACGCAGCTGGCCGAAACCAGCAACAGCGCGGCGGTACCGAAATGCGGCAGCGAAGGCGCGATCGCGAACACCAGCCCGCCCACTGCCGGTCCGGCGACCGTCGCGCCCTGCCAGGCGATAGAACTGAGCGCAATCGCCTTGGGGAGCAGTTTCGGCGGGACGATGTTGGGCGCAATCGCACTCATCGAAGGCCCAGTGAAGACCCGCGCGGAACCATGGGCCGCGGCAATGGCGAACAGGATCGGCAGGTTGAGCGACTCATTGTGCGTCAGCACGGCCAGCAGCAGCGCGATCAGGCAGTCGATCGCGTTGGCAAAGGCCGCAACATAACGCCGGTCGAAGCGATCGGCGGCGAGACCGGCAATCGGCGTCAGGAGGAACAAGGGGACGAATTGGGCAAGGCCCAGAAGGCCGAGCTGGAAGGCCGCTTCGGACCGGCCCATGCCGTAATCGGCGCGGGCCACATCATAGGTCTGGTAGCCGATCAGGACCACCATGGAGAGCGTCGCAAAGACGGCGAGGAAGCGCGCGACCCAGAAGAAGCGGTAATCGCGGATCTGCAGCGGCGAGGTCGGTTCGGTCACCCGCCGCCAATGACAGGCGCCCACGCGCTTGCCAAGCAATCAGATTTTGGGGCGACCCCTAGGCGAACTTTTCCCGGTTCAACGCCGGCGTCGCAAACGGGGATTCGGCTGCAGAGTATCGATCATCGCCATGAAATCGTCGAGTCGGATGATCCGCTCGAACTGGAAGCCCGTGCGCCCGTCTTCGGTTGCCCAGATCACATAGGCTTCGATCCGGCCGATATGGGGCAGGCGGATGATGACCCTGTCGCCGCGATCCAGCCCGCTGCCGTTGTCGACCATGAACCCATGGGCCGAGATATTGACGATCTGGAGGTCCATATCGCCCCGGTCGCGATGCTCCGCGATGACGGGATAATCCACCGGATGCCGCGCCGCGCGCCGCATATCGGTTACGGACAATTGTGCACCACCTGCCACGGATCTGACCTTCTCTCTGTTTCTTCCGGGTGGAGAAGGTTTGCCTGAAATTGGCTGACAAATTGTAAAGCAGACCCTGTCGGTTTTGATTAACCACTCAGGGACGCAGGACTCCGTGCTTCTTCTTGCCTGAAGAAATCCGCACCTCCGCACCGCCGGGGATCAGGTAACCTTCGTCACGTACCTGTTCCCCGTCGATTCGCGCACCTCCTCCGGCGACGAGTCGTTTGGCTTCGCCCTTGCTGGCGGCAAAGCCGATCCCGACCAGGGCGTCGACCAGCGGCAGGCCTGCGGCAGGCAGGGCGAGTTCGGGCAGGTCCTCGCCGACACCGCCGCCGGCAAAGGTCGCGGAGGCAGTCGCTTCGGCGGTCGAGGCGGCCTCTTCCCCGCGCACCAGCCGGGTAACTTCGTTCGCAAGCACGACCTTGGCGGCGTTGATCTCGCTACCTTCGAGCGCTTCGAGCCGGGCAATCTCGTCAAGCGGAAGATCGGTGAACAGGCGCAGGAACTTGCCCACGTCGCGATCATCGGCGTTGCGCCAATACTGCCAGAAATCATAGGCCGGGAGCTGGTCGTCGTTGAGCCAGACCGCGCCCGCCGCGGTCTTGCCCATCTTGGCCCCGTCGGCCGTGGTCAGCAGCGGGGTGGTAACGCCGAAGACTTCCAGCCCGTCCTTGCGGCGGGACAACTCGATCCCGTTGACGATATTGCCCCACTGGTCGCTGCCGCCCATCTGCAGCCGCACGCCCATCTCACCCGCGAGGTGCCAGAAATCGTAGCCCTGCAGGATCATGTAGTTGAATTCGAGAAAGGTCATCGGCTGCTCGCGTTCGAGCCGCAGCTTGACCGAATCGAAGGTCAGCATCCGGTTGACCGTGAAATGGGTCCCGACTTCCTGGAGAAGTTCGATATAGCCGAGCCGGCCGAGCCAGTCATGGTTGTTGACCATCACCGCGTCGGTCGGTCCGTCGCCAAAAGTGAGCATTCGGTCGAAAATCGTCCGGATAGAGGCGATGTTGCTCTCGATCGTCTCGTCGGTGAGCATCTTGCGGCTTTCGTCTCGGCCCGTCGGATCCCCGATACGGGTCGTCCCGCCGCCCATCAGCACCACGGGCTTGTGACCGGCCTGCTGCAGCCGCCGCAGCATCATGATCTGGACCAGGCTGCCGACATGGAGCGATGGCGCCGTGGCATCGAACCCGATATAGCCGGGTACGACCTGCTTGCTCGCCAGGCTGTCGAGCCCGGCCGCGTCCGTCATCTGGTGGATGTAGCCGCGCTCGTCGAGCAGGCGCAGCAGGTCGGATTTGTATTCGCTCATCGTGCCCTCTTGTCAGGGGCGCGCGCCTAGCACGAGGGACGGTTCTTGCAAACGCATCTGTTTTCCGCGGAACTCATGCCTCATCCATCCTTCGCGCCGGGGTCGGTGAGCACGGTCAGTGCCCGGATCATCGGACGCGACGAGAACTGGCTGCGCCTGCGCTGGCGGATCGAAGGCGCGCAGGACCTGGTGGTCCCGCCCTTCGGCGGCAGGGGCAGGGCGGACGAATTGTGGAAGACTACCTGCTTCGAGTGCTTTCTCCGCAGTCCGGGGAGCGAAAGTTACGTCGAACTGAACCTGTCCCCGTCCGAACGCTGGGCGGCCTATTCCTTTGCCGGCTACCGTGCCGGAATGGCCGAACATCCCATGGCGCGCGAGCCGGACTGCACCATGCGTCTGGGCTCGAGCTTTGCAATCTTCGACGCCGCGGTGCCGATCCAGGACCTGCCGCCGCTGCCGTGGCAAATCGGTATGAGCGCGGTCATCGAGGAACAGGCCGGGACCAAGTCCTACTGGGCGCTCGCCCATGCAGAAGGCGAGCCCGACTTTCACAACCCCGCTTGCTTTGCCGCCGTGCTTGCGCCACCGGAACCGGCATGAAATTCGGTATCGACCGCCTGCTCAGCGAACCCGAACTGCGCAAGCCGCTCGCCGGCAAGCGCGTGGCGCTGATCGCCCATCCCGCATCGGTGACGCTCGACCTGACCCATTCGCTCGACGCGCTCGCCGCCTGCGGCGAGGTCCGGCTCTCGGCCGCTTTCGGACCGCAGCATGGCCTCAAGGGCGAAAAGCAGGACAATATGGTCGAGACCGCCGACGAAGTGGATCCCGCCTATGGCATCCCGGTCTTCAGCCTCTACGGTGAAGTCCGCCGTCCGACACCGGAAATGATGGCGACCGCCGATGTCTTCCTGTTCGACCTCCAGGACCTCGGCTGCCGCATCTATACCTTCGTCACCACGCTGCTCTACCTGCTCGAGGCAGCCTCCGGCACGGGCAAGGCCGTGTGGGTGCTCGACCGCCCCAATCCCGCCGGCCGGCCGGTGGAAGGCACGCTGCTGCTGGCAGGACAGGAGAGCTTCGTCGGCGCGGGTCCGATGCCGATGCGGCACGGCATGACCCTGGGCGAAATGGGCCTCTGGTTCGTCGAACATTTCAAGCTCGACGTCGATTATCGCGTCATCGAGATGCACGACTGGTTGCCCGAGGCCGGCCCCGGCCATGGCTGGCCCGAAAGCCGGGTATGGATCAATCCCAGCCCCAACGCCGCCAACCTCAACATGGCACGCGCCTATGCCGGGACAGTCATGCTCGAAGGCACCACGCTGAGCGAGGGCAGGGGAACGACCCGTCCGCTCGAAATGCTGTTCGGCGCTCCGGACATCGATGCAAAAGCGGTGCTGGGAGAAATGGTCAAGCTGGCCCCAGAATGGCTTGCCGGATGCGCGCTGCGCGAATGCTGGTTCGAACCGACCTTCCACAAGCATCAGGGCCAGCTCTGCAGCGCCCTGATGATCCATGCCGAAGGTGCATTCTACGCGCACGAAGCCTTCCGCCCCTGGCGGCTGCAGGCGCTCGCCTTCAAGGCGATCCGCAACCTCTATCCTGACTACGGGCTCTGGCGCGACTTTCCCTACGAATACGAGTTCGACCGGCTGGCGATCGACGTCATCAACGGCGGGCCCGACCTGCGCGAATGGGTGGACGACCTCGTTTCGCAGCCGGGCGACCTCGACCGGCTCGCTTCGGCCAGCGAAAACGAATGGCGCGAAACCCGCGCGGCCTATCTGCTCTATTGAGCCGACGCCGAAGGACCCTTCGACGCTGGTCAGGGAATTTTCCTGAGCGACACGAAAATTGATCCATGTCGCTTGCTCCGCTTCCCCGGCCCGCCATAAGGTCGGGCAAAAGGAGGATGTCGGACATGTTGAAACTCTACAGCTTCGGGCCGGGCGCCAATTCGATGAAGCCCATGCTCACGCTCTACGAGAAGGGCCTCGAATACGAGCAGCACCTGCTCGACCCGGCCAGGTTCGAGCATCATTCCGACTGGTACAAGGCGATCAACCCGCGCGGCCAGGTCCCGGCGCTGCTCGACAATGGAAGGGTGATCACCGAGAGCACCGTCATCTGCGAATATCTCGAGGACGCGCATCCGACCGCGGTCAAACTGCGGCCGGACGACTTCGCCGACCGCGCCGACATGCGGGTATGGACCAAGTGGGTCGACGAATACTTCTGCTGGTGCGTCTCGACGATCGGCTGGCACCGCCATGTCTCCAAGATGGTCGATGGCCTGTCCGACGAGAAATTCGAGGAAGTGGTCGCCAAGATCCCGATCCCCGAGCAGCAGCTTAAGTGGCGCCGCGCGCGTGAAGGATTCCCGCAGGACCTGCTGGACGAGGAAATGCGCAAGATCGGCGTTTCGGTCCGCCGGCTCGATGACCATTTGCGCGACAATGAATGGCTGGCCGGCGGCATGTATACGCTCGCGGATATCTGCAATTACGCGATCGCGAACGGGATGCAGTTCGGCTTTCCGGAATTCGTGAACAGGGAGGACACACCGGGGCTAGTCCGCTGGATCGAACAGATCGGGGAACGCCTTGCCGTGAAGAAGATGTTCGCAGAGGTCCCGCGGGAATTCTGATTCCGGTACGGTCCTGCGCGGGCGTCAGGTTGCGGTCGGGAGAGCTTCTCACCGGGCCGCCGACCGCGACCATACGCTTGCCTTTGAAATGCAAGGAGAACCGCAGAAATCCGTGCGCGTTAAGGCGGTGATAACCACCTTGTCCTAGTCCTGAGCGGTAACGCCAGAAACCGGATCGCTGCCTCTATGGAAAACCTGCCCGTCGATATCGCCCAGTCGCAGGCCATCGACCAGATTCCCGAGAGCTGCGGCGCGGTGACCGTCGGCTGCTCCGATGTCGCAGGCATCGTGGAGTCGGTCCTCGAGACCTCGAAGCGACTTCGCTCCGAGCACGTTGCCTTGCAACAGACTGTGTCCGCGCTCGAGAGCGACCAGCGCCAGGTCGACGAGGCGACCGAAGAAGCCCGGCTGCTGTCCCAGAAGGCGATGGACCGCCTTGCCGACGGCACAAGGCTGATCAGTTCCTCGCTTGGCCAAATCAACGAGCTGCTCTCGCTGGTCGATACGCTGAGCGCCCATGTGACCGACTTCGCGGCCGCAATGGAGCAGGTGAAGCGCGTCTCCCAGGGAATCGAGACCATCGCCGACACGACCAATATCCTCGCGCTCAATGCCATGATCGAAGCCGCCCGCGCGGGCGATGCAGGGCGCGGATTTGCGGTGGTTGCGAACGAGGTCAAGGAACTCGCAAGCAAGACCCGGCTGGCGACGGACGAGATCTCCTCCACCATCGACACGCTCGCCGGACAGGCCGAGCGCGTCGTCACCCGGATCGAGGACGGAGCAAAGGCCAGCTCCGCCGCAAAGGAATCGGTCGCGAGCATCGAAAACGCAATGGACGACGTCAGCGAACTGGTCGGCGAAGTCGATCGTCAGAACGACCAGATCGCCAGGGCCACGGGCACGATCAGCCAGCATGTCCACCGTGTCCGCGACGTCTTCATCAAGTTCGACGAGGCCGAGGCGGAAAGCGCCCGCAAGCTCCAGCGCGCCCATGGCGAGATCGAAAACCTGGAAATGACCGCAAACGGCATGTTCGACCGGATCGTCCACGCCGGCCTTTCCCCGGTCGACAGCGCCATGGTGGAGCGTGCACGGCAAGTGGCCGCCGAGGTGGCTCTCAAGGCCGAGACGGCGATCGCCAACGGTGTGCTCGACCGTGCCGCCCTGTTCGACCGGGACTATGTCGAAATTGCGGGCAGCAACCCCAGGCGCTTCCGCAACCGCCTGACCGAATGGGCCGATCGTAACTGGCGACCGCTGCTGGACGCGGCCAAGCTCTCCGATGCCCGAATCATGGCCAGCGCCTGCACCGATATCTGCGGCTTCCTGCCCACCCACCTGACCGAATTCTCGCGCGCGCCGACGGGCGACCTGACCCATGACACGCGCTATTGCCGCAACGGCCGGATCCTGTTCGATCCCATCGATCAGAAGGCCAAGCAGAGCAACGCGCCCTATATGATGGCGGTCTATCGCCAGGAGCACGACGGCCAGAGCTACCGAGTGGTGCGCAATGTCTACGTCCCGCTGTTCATCAATCGCCAGCGCTGGGGCGACCTTGAACTGGCCTATGTGATCTGAGCCTTTCCCTTTCGTCGCCGGCACGATGCAGCACGGCAACGAGGGTGAAGGAGATATACATCAGCAAATACCAGGCACCGAGCTTGGCCGGCGACACCATACGCCAGCCATCGGCCTGGTCGGGATAGCTCCATGCGCGTGCGAAGGTTCCGATATTCTCGGCGAACCAGATGAAGAGGGCGACCAGCAACCAGCCCAGCAGAAGCGGCATCCAGCGTTCGGCGCGCCAGACCGTGAAATGAACTCTCGTCCGTGCGAACAGCAGAGCCATCAAGGCGAACAGGACGAGACGGATATCGGGCAACCAGTGGTGCGCGAAGAAGTTCACATAGACGGCCACCGCCAGCACGATCGCGAAGCACCGCCTGGGGAAATTCGTGAAGCGAAAGCCGAATATGCGCCAGACGCGGGCAAGGTAGCTGCCGACGGCGGCGTACATGAAGCCGGAGAACAGCGGAACGTCGCCCAGCTTGAGAAGGCCGGGGCCGGGATATATCCAGGATCCCGCCGCGGTCTTGAACAGTTCCATGATCGTGCCGACGACGTGGAAAGCAAGGATGACCTTTGCCTCGGCGAGTGTCTCGAGCCGGAAGGCAAGCATCGCCAGCTGGATGGCCAGCGCGGCGAGCGTGAGGAAATCGTATCGAGCGAGAGACGCATCCTCGGGATAGTACAAGTGGGTGGCCAGCAGCAGTGCGAGCATGAGCCCACCGAACAGGCATGCCCAGGCCTGCTTGAAGCCGAACAGGGCGAACTCGTAAGCCCAACTCGGTAAGCCCGGTCGCGGTGCGAATGCTTCCAGCCGTTCCCGGACGGCAGCAAAGCGGGTATGCCCTACGGGGATCCTCTCAGCCATGGCTGGCATATCGCGCCGGACCGATTAACCCTTGCCAAACCGAACTGCGCCACCGCGTCCCCGCAACCATGGCAACAGTCGTCCCGACCCGTCAGGCGTCGATCAGGTCACGGTCGATTTCTCCCGCGCGGTTCTGGATGAAATTGAACCGGTGCTCCGGATTGCGCCCCATCAGCTGATCGACCAGTTCCTTCACCGCCGCGCGCTGCTCGAATTCGGGCGGAAGGGTAATCCGGATCAGCGAACGGGTCTCCGGATTCATCGTCGTCTCGCGCAATTGCTGAGGGTTCATCTCGCCGAGACCCTTGAAGCGGCTGACCTCGACCTTCTTGCCCTTGAACACCGTAGCTTCGAGTTCAGCGCGATGCGCGTCGTCACGGGCGTAGCGGCTCTCCTTGCCGGCGGCGAGCTTGTAGAGCGGCGGCTGGGCCAGGAACAGGTGTCCGCGGCGGACCACCTCTGCCATCTCCTGGAAAAAGAAGGTCATCAGCAGCGTTGCGATATGCGCACCGTCGACATCGGCGTCGGTCATGATGATGATCCGGTCGTAGCGCAGGTTTGCCGGATCGCACTCCTTGCGCATGCCGCAGCCCAGCGCGAGCGCGAGATCGGCGATTTCCTGGTTGGCGCGGATCTTGTCGGCGCTGGCCGAGGCGACGTTGAGGATCTTGCCGCGGATCGGGAGGATTGCCTGCGTCTTGCGGTTGCGCGCCTGCTTGGCGCTACCGCCGGCCGAATCCCCTTCGACAATGAAGATCTCGGTCTCACCCTCGGTTTCCCCCGAGCAGTCGGTCAGCTTGCCGGGCAGGCGCAGCTTCTTGGCATTGGTCGCGCTCTTGCGCTTGATCTCGCGTTCGGCCTTGCGCCGCAGCCGCTCATCCATCCGTTCCATGACCTGGCCCAGCAAGGCTTTGCCGCGTTCCATGTTGTCGGTCAGGAAATGATCGAAGTGGTCGCGCACGGCGTTTTCGACCAGGCGGGCGGCTTCAGGCGAGGTCAGGCGGTCTTTCGTCTGGCTCTGGAACTGTGGATCGCGGATGAAGACCGAAAGCATGACCTCGCTGCCGGTGACGATATCGTCGGCGGAGATGTCCTTCGCCTTCTTCTGTCCGACCAGTTCGCCAAAGGCACGGATGCCCTTGGTCAGCGCCGCGCGCAGGCCCTGTTCATGCGTACCCCCGTCGGGTGTCGGGACAGTGTTGCAATACCAGCTGTAGGCGCCATCGGAATACAGCGGCCAGGCGATCGCCCATTCGACCCGCCCCATCTGATCGCCCGCTTCGTTGGCCGGGAATTCCTGGCTGCCGGTGAAGAACTGGCTGGTAACGCATTCGCGCGCACCGAGTTGTTCGGACAGATGATCGGCGAGCCCGCCGGGAAACTGGAACACCGCTTCCACCGGAACCTCGTCGCTGGCCAGCGATGGCGCGCATTTCCAGCGGATTTCGACTCCGGCGAAAAGATAGGCCTTCGAGCGAGCGAGGCGAAACAGCCGCAGGGGCTTGAACTTCTGATCGCCGAATATCTCGATATCGGGCGTGAAACTGACCGAGGTCCCGCGGCGGTTGGGCGTGGGTCCGAGCTTCTGGATATCGCCCAGCGTTGCCCCGCGCGCGAATTCCTGCGCGTAGAGTTGCTTCTCGCGCGCGACTTCCACCCGCGTATGGCTCGATAGCGCGTTGACCACGCTCACGCCGACGCCGTGCAGGCCGCCGCTGGTGGCATAGGCCTTGCCGGAGAACTTGCCGCCCGAATGGAGCGTCGAGAGGATCACCTCCAGCGTCGATTTGCCAGGGAACTTGGGATGCTCGTCCACCGGCATTCCGCGGCCATTGTCGGTAATGGTGAGCCGGTTTCCCTCATCGAGGAATACCTCGATCCGGTTGGCATGGCCGGCGACCGCCTCGTCCATCGAATTGTCGAGCACTTCGGCGGCAAGGTGGTGCAGGGCGCGCTCGTCCGTGCCCCCGATATACATCCCCGGGCGCCGGCGAACCGGCTCCAGCCCCTCGAGCACCTCGATCGAGGAAGCGTTGTAATCGCTGGTACCGGCCGGAGCGCTATCGAACAGATCGTCAGACATGGGAAAGGCTATAGGCCGCGGAATCCCGCGGCCGCAAGCGGGCCGGGACGGTTATCGCCAATCAGTCGAAACGGTCCGGTGCGGGCGATGCCACGGCAATGCTGCCGTCCTGCGCACGGCGCACTTCCATTGCCCTTTCACCCACTCCATCCTCGCGGAAGCGGAAGGGACCGTCGAGACCGAGAAAACCGCCTTCTTCGGTCATGCGCGAGATCGGGAAGGGGCGGCCGGGCTGCCAGTCTCGCGCGATGCGCAAGGTGAGCAGGACACTGTCGTATCCAAGCGTCGAGATCCGGTAGGGCGCCCCACCGAAGCGTGTGCGGTAGGCGCTCGAGAACTGGCGGAACCGGCCGTCGGGCACGGCCGAGAAAAGCGAACCGTCGAGCGAAGGGCTTTCGGTGACACTGGCCTCACCGCTCCACAATTCGGTCCCGATGATGGTCGGCAGCCGACCTTCGCGGAGTTCGCGCGCAGCGAGGGCAGCGATCCGCGGACCGTCTGCGATCAACACAGCATCGAAACCGCCTTTCGCAGCCAGCCGCTCGGCGGCGCTAACCACCGAAGTATTGCCTCGGTCGAAGCGCTCCACCGCGACGTAATTGCCCCCGGCCGCACGTACGGCATTGGCCATGGCCGCATCGGCCCGCTGACCATAGGCGCCATTGGGCAGCAGGGCGGCAAAGTTGCGCGCACCCTGACTGCGCACATAATCCACGGTCCTGGTGATCGACTGCTCGGGAATGTGGCCCATGACGAAGACGTCGCGCTCGGCCACGCCCATATTGTTCGAGAAGGAAATCAGCGGGACGCCCGCCGGGCGCGCCTGCGCCAGCACGGCGGTGACGTTATCGCCCAGCATCGGCCCGAGAATCAGCTTGTTGCCGTCCGAAATGGCACGCGAGGCAGCCGCCCCGGCACCGCTGGAGGTATCATAGGTCGTGATGCGCAGATTGTTCGCGTTGGTGTCGAGCAGTGCCATGGTTGCAGCGTTGGAGATCGACTGGCCGACTTCGCCGTTGCTGCCCGAAAGCGGCACCAGAAGAGCAACACGGTGGCGCTGCTCGTCCGTGGGCAATTGCGTGTCGCTGGGTCCCTCGGTCGGCGCAGGACCGGGACCGCTGTCAGGCCCGCCGCCGGGAATCACCTGACAACCGGCAAGCAGGACGGCCAATCCCGCCAGAGCGACATTGCGCCGTGAAAAAACCGATCCGATCATGCTTGCCGCTCTCCAAACTCTGTTTCAAAAGGCTGCCGGTGAACGGCACCCAGGAACCCGAAGGCCTCCAACCCGGCCTCTATATTGTCGCGACGCCAATTGGCAATCTCGGCGACATAACGCTCCGTGCGGTGGATGTGCTGAGCCGCTGCGACGCGGTGGCCTGCGAGGACACCCGCGTAGCCGGAAAACTGCTGCACCACCTGGGGATCAGGAAGCCGCTCTGGCGCTATGACGACCATGCTTCCGACGAAGAACGTGCCCGCCTCCTTGCGGCGAGCGAAACGCAGGCCGTCGCGCTCGTCAGCGATGCCGGCACGCCGTTGATATCAGACCCCGGCTACCGGCTTGTGCGCGAAGCCCGCGCACGCGGGCTGGCCGTCACCAGCCTGCCGGGCCCGAGCGCGGTCATTACCGCGCTCAGCTCCTCGGGCCTGGCGACGGACCGATTCCTTTTCGCCGGCTTCCTCCCTGCCCGGGAAGGCGCGCGCAAGGCTGTGCTGGAGGAACTCGCTCCGCTGCGCGCGACGCTGGTGTTCTTCGAAAGCGGCCCCCGGTTGCTCAAATCGCTAAAGACCATCGAGCAGCTTATGCCCGATCGCGAAATTGCCGTCGCGCGGGAACTGACAAAGGTTTTCGAAGAAGTCATCGGCGGACATGCCGCTGAATTGATCGACCATTATGCAAGCAGGCCACCCAAGGGTGAAATAGTTCTGCTGGTCGGCAGGTCGGGGGTTCCCAATTCCACCGATGACGATATAGATTCATTGTTGCGCGCCGAACTCGTCCATGAGAAACCGTCGCGGGCGGCAGCAAATGTAGCGCGCATGACCGGTGGGGACCGGTCCATATTGTATACACGGGCAATGGAAATCAAACAGGGTGAGCAAGAAGGACGCTGAACAGCGAGGCCGCAGGGGCGAGCGCAGGGCGGCATGGTATCTACGCCTCAAGGGCTGGCGCATCCTGGCTCAACGGGTGCAAACGCCGCATGGCGAGGTGGACCTTGTCGCGCGGCGCGGACGGACCGTGGCCTTCGTCGAGGTAAAATACCGCAAGAGCAAGATCGAGCGCGATCGGGCGCTTTACAACGAGCTGCTGCGGCGGGTTGCCGCCGCGGCCAACGATCTCGCTCCGCGCTATGCCAGGGAAGGAGACGACATCCGGATCGATGCCATCCTCCTTGCACCTCGTGCCATGCCGCGCCATCTGGAGAATGTCTGGCAACCCTAGTCCTAGGCCAGGCCCAGCTTGAGCGGAGTAGCCCTATGTCCTTGCGCGTTGCGGTCCAGATGGACCCGATGGAATCCATCAACATTGCCGGGGACTCGAGTTTCTACCTGATGCTCTCTGCGCAGGAGCGCGGCTATTCGTTGTGGCATTACGATGTCGAAACGCTGACGCTCGACGCCAGCGACCGCCTCTTTGCGCAAGCCAGTCCCGTCACTGTCCGCAATGTCGCCGGCGACCATTTCGCGCTCGGCGAATCCGCCCGGATTGACCTCGGACGCGACGTCGACGTGGTGCTGATGCGACAGGACCCGCCGTTTCACATGGGCTACATCACCGCGACCCACCTGCTCGAGCGGATTGCCAGCGAGACATTGGTCGTCAACGATCCGGTCAGCGTGCGCAATGCGCCGGAAAAGGTCTTCGTCCTCGATTTCCGGCAGTTCATGCCGCCGACGCTCGTTACGCGCAGCGTCGCGGAAATCCGGCGCTTCATGGCGGAGCATGGCGCGGTCGTGGTCAAGCCGATCCACGGCAATGGCGGCAAGGCGATCTTCCGCGTACCCGAGAGCGGGGACAATCTTTCGGCGCTGGTCGAGGTCTTCAACCAGACCTGGCCCGAACCGCACATGGTCCAGCCCTTCCTCCCCGAGGTATCCGAAGGCGACAAGCGTATCGTGCTGATCGACGGCGAATACGCCGGGGCGATCAACCGCAAGCCGGGCAAGGGCGAATTCCGCTCGAACCTCGCCCAGGGCGGTTATGCCGAACCTTGCGGCCTGACCCCGCGCGAGGAGGAAATCTGTGCCGCGCTCGGACCCAGGCTCAAGGAACTGGGACTGATCTTCGTCGGAATCGACGTGATCGGCGGCAAATGGCTGACCGAGATCAACGTCACCTCGCCGACCGGGATCGTGGCGATCGACAGCTTCAACAAGACCGACACGGCCGCGAGAATCTGGGATGCCATCGAAGCCAGGCTGGCCCGCACAGGTTAGACTCCCGTTGTCATGAATGAATTGATTCTGCGGATCATCGAGCAGGGCGGCTATCTCGGCATTGCCCTGCTGATGGTGATCGAGAACGTCTTCCCACCGATCCCCTCCGAAGTGATCATGGGCTTCGGCGGCGTGGCCGTCGCGCGGGGAAACATGGACTTCTGGCCGCTGCTGCTGGCCGGAACGGTAGGATCCACGCTCGGCAATTACGTCTGGTTCCTCGCCGGGGACCGCTGGGGCTATCGCCGGCTCCGGCCGCTGGTCGAGCGCTGGGGCCGCTGGCTGACAATGGATTTCGACCATCTCGAACGTGCGACGGATTTCTTCCGGCGCCACGGCCAATGGGTCGTCTTTTTCCTGCGCTTCTCGCCCTTCCTGCGCACGATCATCTCGTTGCCGGCGGGATTGGCCCATATGCGTCACCGGACCTTCCTCGCCTTCACCTTCGCCGGGGCGGCGATCTGGAATCTCGCGCTGATCCAGGCCGGGATTTGGGCCGCGCCCTGGCTCGAACTCTATTCCGCCGTGCTGGACGGCGCGCTGCTGGTCGCCTTTGCCCTGGCGTTCGGATGGTATGGCTGGCGCGTGGCGACCTGGAAACGCGATTAGCTCAGTCGCTCCTGCGCGGGTGGGCCTTGCGATAGCTGTCGAGCAGGCTGGCGGCATCGACCTTGGTATAGATCTGCGTCGATCCGAGACTGGCATGGCCAAGCAGTTCCTGCAGGCTGCGCAGGTCGGCGCCCGCCCCGAGCAAGTGGGTGGCGAAACTGTGGCGCAGCGCATGCGGCGTCGCCGTCGCCGGCAGGCCGAGCGCCACGCGCGCGCGCGCCATCGCCTTCTGTACCATCCCCGGCGCAAGCGGGCCGCCTTTGGCCCCGCGAAAGACCGGATCGTCCTTGCCGAGCGGCCATGGGCATTGTTCGAGGTAGGCGGCAACGGCAGCGTGCACCGCTGGCAGGATCGGTACGACGCGTTGCTTGTTGCCCTTACCGGTCACCACGAGCGTTTCGCCCAGCGGCATCTGCCCTCCGGTCAGCGACAGCGCCTCGGCAATGCGCAATCCGGCGCCGTAAAGGAGGTAGAGGACAGCCCGGTCACGCGCGCCGATCCAGTCTTCGGCGGCGCTCTCGCCAACGACGTCGGCCAGCGCGACCGCTTCGTCCGGCGTCACCGGTCGCGGCAGGCCCTTCTTGATCCGTGGCCCGCGCAAGCGAGGCGGGGCGGCATCCTCCCACCCGGCCTGTTCGCGCGCGAATCCAATGAAGGCCTTGAGGGCGGACAATTCGCGCGCGGCCGAGACATTGCCGATCCCTTCCGCCCTCCGTGCCGCCAGTTGCCCGCGCAGGTCGCGGGAGTCGAGGCTGGCAATTGCTTCCCAATCGCACTTCAGGGAGCCATCGAGCAGGCGCGCGGCCGCGGCGACATAGGCCCGTACGGTGTGCGGCGAGCGACGGCGCGATTGAACGAGATGGTTGTTCCAGGACTCGAGGATATCGGCCGGGGTCATGCCGAGACCAGTTCCGCCGGAACCAGTTCACCGAGCAGCGCGTCGAGAAGCGGCATGCCCTGGGGGGTGACCCCGATCCCATCCTCGCGGCGCCAGACCAGCCCCTGCCTCTCGTAGAAGGCGAGCTTGTCGCCATCAAGCAGGGCCGAGGCCGCCATTCCGAACCGCCGCGCCAGTTCCGCAGGCCGGATGCCCTCCGCAAGTCGCAGGCCCATCAGCAGGGCCTCGCTGGCCTGTTCACGCCTGCCAAGCCCGCGTTCCTCCTTGATGCCATGACCGCGGAGGGCGACCGCGTCGAGCCAGTTCTCCGGCTTGCGCTGGCGGGTGGTCGCCAGCCCGCCGCGCCGACCATGGGCGCCCGGTCCGATCCCGCAATAGTCCCGGTAGCGCCAATAGGCGAGATTGTGCCGGCTTTCCTCGCCCGGCCGGGCGTGGTTGCTGATCTCATAGGCCGGCATGCCGGCGGACGCGGTCACCTCCTGCGTGACCTCGTAGAGCGCGCCGGCCTGGTCGTCGTCGAGCGGTTCGAACTGCCCCTGGCGGACCATGGTCGCGAAGCGCGTACCGGGCTCGATCGTCAGCTGGTAAAGCGAGAGATGCGTGGTGCCGAAGGACAGGGCCCGTTCAAGGTCTGTGCGCCAGGCCGCTTCGGTTTGTTCCGGCTGGGCATAGATCAGATCGAAGCTGACGCGGGAGAAATGCGCCTGCGCGACAGCCAGCGCCTCCAGTCCTTCGCGCGCGTCGTGCAGGCGCCCGAGAAAGCGCAATTGCTCATCGTGCAGCGATTGGAGGCCGAGCGAGACTCGGTTGATCCCGGCACTGGCGAGCCCGGCGAATTTCGCGGCCTCGACCGAAGAAGGGTTGGCTTCGAGTGTGATCTCGATGCCATCGGCAAAGCCCCAGAGCTGCTCCGCTTCGACAAGCAGTCTGCCGACGAGGGCAGGGGGCATCAGCGAAGGCGTACCGCCGCCGAAGAAGATGCTTTCGAGGGGCTCGCCTCCGGCCAGTTCCGCCTCGTGACGCAGATCCGCCAGCAGAGCGTCCCGCCACTGCTCGACCTCGACCTTGTCCCGGACATGCGAGTTGAAGTCGCAATAGGGACATTTGGCGAGGCAGAAGGGCCAGTGAATGTAGAGCGCGCGCGCCATACGGCGATCCTACCCGCCAAACTGCTCCGCGACCAGCTTGGCGAAAGCATCGGCCCGGTGGCTGATCCGGTGCTTCTCGGCAGGATCGATCTCGGCAAAGGTGTGCTTGCGGCCGGCGGGCACGAAGACCGGATCATAGCCGAAACCCATGGTCCCGCTCGGCGGCCAGGTCAGCGAACCACGGACCGCTCCTTCGTAGACCGCCGAATCGCAGTCGGGCCAGGCCAGGGCCAGCACGCAATGGAAGGACGCATCGCGGGGCGTATCCGGCCCCTGTCCGGCGAGCAGGCCCTCGACCTTGCCCATCGCCATGTACCAATCGCGCCCCGGTTCCCCTTCGAACCATTGCCGCTCGGCCCAGTCGGCCGTGTAGACGCCGGGGCGCCCGCCGAGCGCCCCGACCGACAACCCGCTGTCGTCGGCCAGCGCCACGATCCCGCTCGCCTCGGCCGCGGCACGGGCCTTGATGAGGGCGTTCTCGACGAAACTCGTCCCGGTCTCCGCCGGCTCGGGAAGGCCGAGCGAACCGGCCGAGATGCAGTCCACGCCGTAAGGCGCGAGCAAGGCCGAGATTTCCTTCAGCTTGCCCGGATTGTGGGTGGCGATCACCAGCCTGCCGGAACCGAGGCGACGGGTCACGAAACAGCCTTGGCCTGTGCAGCGAAGATCTGGCCGCAGCCGATATTGGCGAGGCGGAGCAGGCGCAGCAGGCCTTCCTCGTCATAGGTCGCGCCTTCGGCCGTCGCCTGGACTTCGGCGATCCTGCCGCCTTCGATCAGAACGAAATTGGCATCTGCATCGGCCGAGCTGTCCTCGACATAGTCGAGATCAAGCACGGGGGTCCCGGCATGAATCCCGCAGCTGATCGCGGCGACCTTCGCCGTAATCGGATCCTGTTCAACCAGGCCCTGTGCCATCAGCTTGTCGACCGCGAGGCGCAGCGCGATCCAGGCGCCCGAGATCGACGCGGTCCGCGTGCCGCCATCGGCCTGGAGCACGTCGCAATCGAGCGTGATCTGCCGTTCGCCGAGCTTCTTGAGATCAACCACCGCGCGCAGGCTGCGGCCGATCAGGCGCTGGATTTCCTGCGTCCGCCCCGATTGCCGGCCCTTGGCCGCCTCGCGGCTGCCGCGGGTATGGGTGGCGCGCGGGAGCATGGAATACTCGCCGGTGACCCAGCCTTCGCCCTTGCCGCGCAGCCACGGCGGACAACGGTCTTCCACGCTGGCCGTGCACAGCACGCGGGTGTCGCCGAAGCCGATCAGGCAGGAGCCTTCGGCATGTTTGGTGAAGCCGGTTTCGATGGTGATAGCGCGCATTTCGTCGGGCGCACGGCCGGAAGGTCGCATGGAGGATCCTCTTGTCGGTGATTCACCGGTTGCGTTAGGCGCTTGTGGCTTGAGGCTGCAAGAGCTCTGTCTAAATAGGGAGCATGAGCGGACCGCCGATCAACGAACTGACCAGCCGCGCGCGGGAAATTTTCCGCCTCGTGGTCGAAGGCTATCTCGACACCGGCCAACCGGTCGGCTCCAAGACTCTCGCCACTTCCCCCCGGGTCGGCCTGTCCTCGGCCTCGATCCGTTCGGTCCTCGCCGACCTCGAGGCGCTCGGCCTGCTGGCGGCGCCCCATACCAGCGCTGGGCGGATGCCGACCGATATCGGCCTGCGCCTGTTCGTAGACGGGATGATGCAGGTAGCCGAGCCGAGCGCGGAGGAACGGGCGGCAATCGAGCGACGCCTCGCCAGTCCGGGCCCGATCGAGCAGGCGCTCGAGGCTACCAGCGCCATCCTCTCCGACATTTCGGCGGCGGCCGGCGTGGTCATGGTCCCCCGGCGCGAACCGCGGCTGGCACAGATGAGCCTTGTGTCTCTGTCTCCGGGCAGGGCGCTGGCCGTTCTTGTCGGCGAAGATGGCCAGATCGAGAACCGCCTGATGGAACTGCCCGGCAATCCGCCGGTCTCGGCTCTCGAACAGGCAGCGAACTACATCAGCGCTCGCCTCGCGGGCCGGACACTGGCCGAAGCGGCGCGGACCATGCGGCGCGAAATCAGCTCTGGCCGCAGCGCGCTCGACGACGCGAGCCGCGATCTGGTCGAACGCGGGCTCGCCGTCTGGAGCGAGGACGCCAGCCGGCGCCCGGTGCTGATCGTGCGCGGCCAGGCCAACCTTCTCGACGAGGCGGCGCTGGGCGACCTCGAACGGGTTCGCCAGTTGCTCGACGACCTCGAGAACAAACAGTCGGTCGCCGAATTGCTCGAGGGCGCGCGCGAAGCCGAGGCCACGCGTATTTTCATCGGCTCCGAGAACCGCCTCTTTGCGCTTTCCGGCTCCTCGGTCATCGCCTCTCCCTATCGCGACCGCGAGGGGAAGGTGGTCGGCGTGCTGGGTGTAATCGGCCCGACCCGGTTGAATTACGCGCGCGTCGTCCCCATGGTGGATTTCACCGCCCAGTCGCTGGGCAAACTGATCGGTTAGAAAAGACAGATTCGAGAAAATGGATAGCAAGAAGCCGGAACCGCAGGACGAAGCTGTGGCCGCCGAACTGGAAGGCGTGCCCGAAGAATTCCTCGACCAGGATGGCGCGGAAGACACGGAAAGCTTGGGCGACGCGCTCGAACGGCTGCGCGCGGACCTCGACGCCGCGAACCAGGAAATCCTCTATGCCAAGGCCGACACGCAGAACGTGCGCCGCCGGATGGAGAAGGAGATCAAGGACGCGCATGCCTATGCGGCCGCCGGCTTCGCGCGCGACATCCTCTCGGTATCCGACAATCTGACCCGGGCCCTCGGCGCCGTTCCCGCGGAACTGCGCGAGGACGACAAGCTCAAGGGCCTGATCGCAGGGATCGAGGCGACCCAGCGCGAACTGGAGAAGGTCTTCGCCCAGCACGGCATCAGCCGGATCGGCTCGACCGGGCTGCCGCTCGATCCGAACCAGCATCAGGCGATGATGGAAATCCCGACCAACGACGCCGAGCCCGGTACCGTCGTGCAGGAAATGCAGGCCGGATACATGATCCGCGACCGGTTGCTCAGGCCGGCGATGGTCGGGGTGGCGAAGAAGCCGGATTAGTCCCCGGTCAATAACTGCTTCTTGAACTTGCCAGTGAGACGCCGGAGGTTGCTGAGACAAGCTTCGGCCTCAGGCACAGTCATGACCCTTCGCGAAGTCCAGTCTGACATGCCCGGCGGATGCCAAAAGAATGCCGTTTCATCGTCCACGGTCGCTTCGCCCATGACTCCGTGCCCTATGTCACCGCGAAGATCCGCAAATTCGGCGAGATCATCGAGTATCCCCGCAACATGTACACGGTGTTTCCATAGACCGGTTTGATCGACATTCTTTCGCAGCAGCTCGAATTTCTGACCAAACAGGTACGGAACCTTCTTGGCCACGCCAATTTTGACCAGCCGCTCCAGTGCGGGATGCACATGATGTTCGATCTGCGCAAAGCAATCGAGGAACTCGCCGCGAAACCGATGGCGATCAATAGATGGAGAGATGTCCTGCCCTTCAAGCATGGACAGGACATAGGCTCGAAACTCTTAAATTATCACACCACGACCTGCGCCCGGTTCTCGTCGCGGTGCTTCTTCAGGTATTTCATGAAGGGCGTGCCGCCGGTGCCGACGTCGGGATCGTTGCCGACGATGCTGCCGGCCTGCTTGTTGATGTAGGTCGCCGCATATTCGAGATGCCGCGTGCGGAAGCGGGCGACCTGCTCGACGCAGGCGTTGAAGGCCTCCTTGAGGCGCGCGGAGCCGGAGCCTTCGACAAAATCCCGCAGCTTCGAATTAAGGGCGAGGTCCTCGATGAAGCGCCGGTGCCGGACCGGCCGGTAGGCGTGCAACTCGTCGAGGAAGGTCTTCAGCGGGTCCTCGCTGTGGCGAACACCGAACAGCGCATCCATGGCCGGAACGATCGAACTCTGCGAGCCGGTCTGGCCGCGAAAGGCCTGTGGCTTGCCCGCGAACTTCTCGACGCCTTCATAGACCAGCCCGCCGTCGAGCGCTGGATTGTTGGCCCAGCCGTGAATGTAGGGGCGCACGCGGTGGAAATAGACATAGGGATCGCAGCGCTCGGTCATGCGCGCGAAATGGCCGTATATCCGTTCCCAGGCCGTATCCATTTCGGCCAGCAGGCGTTCGGCCTCGGTATCGTCGCCCGCGCGGGCCACGCTGACCAGCCGCGCCGCATTGTCGAGCAGGACGCCGGCCTCGGCCTCGATCGCGACATGGACGAGGACGAACCAGTTCTCGTCATCGCCACCCGCGAAGTTCTGGATCATGCGGATATTGTCAAGCGAGACGGGCGCAGACTTGTCGAGCCGGGCCCAATTGTCGAGTACATAGCCGGAATAGGCGAGCAAGGGCGCCTGCTGGAGCTTCTCCGCCAGCGCCACGATCGGGCGGGCGAGATTGGCGGGCAGGGCGGCGGGCGGCTCGGCTTCACCCCAGACATAGGCCTGGACGAGGAAACTGTAACGCACCATCGCCGTACGGACCTGTTCTTCGGAAGCCCTTTGAACCCACTCCTCCAGGCCGGGATCGGGCAGCCGGTCGAGCCAGTGCCGGACCCGACCGCTGGTGATCAGGCCCGACAGCCGGTCCGCCGCATCGAGCACCGGATCGAAGCGGGTCGAGAGGAAGACGTCGTCGATCTCGTAATGCGAGAGGAAGCCGCGCTCGCGCGACATTCCGTAGTCAGCCAGTTGCATGGTCATCCTGTCCCGGTGGGCGCGGGTTTGGCCGCCCTTATGGTTTCAGATGTTACCAGTGACCGGCAGGGGCCTCAATTTCACTTTGCCGCGAATCAGGCTAACATTGCTGCGCAAGCACTTGATTTGCCGCAACTCCCTAAACGCCCGCCCCGGGGAAATCGACCAAGAGATCGTAGGCAGACCCATCAGCGACTCCCGCCAGCCGGATGCCGTTGCGCAGCAGGAAGGCGTGGCGCACGATTTCGGCCTGCTGCTCGATCCCGTAGCGCTCCAGCCGCCAGCCGGGTTTCAGGCTGTAGTGATAGCGGCAGAAGGGATGGCGGTGGAGAACCAGGTACCAGGCACCCCTGGCCTGGCATTGCCAGACATGCGTCATCTCGTGAATGAACAGGGCCTGCCGCGCGATCGGCGCAGAAGCGAAATCCTCGCAATAGTGGGGGCTGCGCGGATGGAAATGCACATGTCCGCGCGGCGCCATGACGATATGCCGAGGCTGGAACGGCAACCATTTGCGCCGGTGGATCCGTACCGACGCATAGTCGATCGCGGTACCGAAGACCGAACGGGCGAGGGCGATTTCGCCCGGCCGCAAGGGCCGGACACCACCGGCCGGACAGGCCGCTTCGGCCATCCGGTCGGGCGAGGTCAGTCTGCTGCCCCTTCCTCGGCGATCTCGGCATCACCGGGGGCGCGCACTTCGGCCGGGAAGGAAACCTTGTCACCGCCGACGAAGGTCACGGTGAATTCGGTCGTGTCGCCCGGGGCAAGGTTCTCGTCGAGATTCATCGCCATCACGTGATAACCGCCCGGTGCAAAGCTGACCGATCCGCCGTTCTCGACCGGCAATTGCATGACCTCTTCCATGTGCATCGTGCCGGCCATTTCACGCGAGGAATGCAGCATCGCACTGCCGGCGCCAGCAACGTGCACGCCGCGGATCATCGCCGGGCGATCGGACCCTGCGTCGTCGTAGGAAATGTCGAAATAGCCGGCGCCGGGATTGCCCTTGACCGCCGGCAGGACCAGCCGCGCATGTGCCACGGTGATGCCGGGAAGACCGTCCGGCGCAGCCTCTTCAACCGGCGCGGCTGCTTCCTGCGCACAGGAAGCCAGAACAGCGGCGGCAAGACCCAGCGTCGATGCGACGATCAACCTCAATTTCATCACGAACTCCCCAATGCAGGACAAGTGGGCTTCTAGTCGCGGCGATCCCTTGTGCCAAGCCAAAGCGCTCCTATATCGCCGCTGTAACGAGCCGCCAAAGCCGCTCCGCCTCGTGAGGGGAGTGGAAATGCGCGGTGTCCAACTGACGAACAGGATGGGGTAATAATGGCGAAAGTTATCGGTATCGACCTTGGGACGACCAACAGCTGCGTGGCCGTCATGGATGGCGGCAAACCCAAAGTCATCGAGAATTCCGAAGGCGCACGGACCACGCCGTCGATCGTGGCCTTCACCAAGGACGCAGAGCGACTGATCGGCCAGCCGGCCAAGCGCCAGGCGGTCACCAATCCGGACAACACGCTCTACGCGATCAAGCGCCTGATCGGGCGCCGGTTCGACGATCCGCTGACCAAGAAGGACATGGGACTCGTCCCCTACACGATCACCAAGGGCAAGAATGGCGACGCCTGGGTCAACGCCGGCGGTGAAGACTATTCGCCTTCGCAGATTTCCGCCTTCATTCTCCAGAAGATGAAGGAAACCGCCGAGAGCTATCTCGGAGAAACCGTCACGCAGGCGGTGATCACCGTTCCGGCCTATTTCAACGACGCCCAGCGCCAGGCGACCAAGGACGCCGGCCAGATCGCCGGGCTCGAGGTCCTGCGCATCATCAACGAACCGACGGCGGCCGCGCTCGCCTATGGTCTCGACAAGGACGACGGCAAGACCATTGCCGTCTATGACCTCGGCGGCGGCACCTTCGACATTTCCATCCTCGAAATCGGGGACGGCGTGTTCGAAGTGAAATCGACCAATGGCGACACCTTCCTCGGCGGCGAGGACTTCGACAGCGCGATCGTCGAATATCTTGCCGACCAGTTCAAGCAGAAGGAAGGCATCGACCTGCGGAGCGACAAGCTGGCCCTGCAGCGGCTCAAGGAAGCGGCCGAAAAGGCCAAGATCGAGCTGTCCAGCGCACAGACGACCGAAGTCAACCAGCCCTTCATCACCGCGCGCATGGAAGGCGGCAACACCACTCCGCTGCACCTCGTCGAAACGATCAGCCGCGCCAAGCTCGAGCAACTGGTCGGCAATCTGATCAAGCGCACGCTCGACCCCTGCAAGAAGGCCCTGGCCGACGCCGGGATCGACAAGGGCGGGATCGACGAAGTCGTGCTGGTCGGCGGCATGACCCGCATGCCCAAGGTCCGCGAAGTGGTCGAGGAATTCTTCGGCCAGAAACCGCATACCGGGGTAAATCCGGACGAAGTGGTTGCCATGGGCGCCGCTATTCAGGCCGGCGTGCTGCAGGGCGACGTCAAGGACGTGCTCCTGCTCGACGTGACCCCGCTTTCGCTCGGCATCGAGACGCTGGGCGGCGTGTTCACCCGCATGATCGACCGCAACACGACGATCCCGAGCAAGAAGACCCAGGTCTACTCGACTGCCGAGGACAACCAGCAGGCCGTGACCATCCGGGTGTTCCAGGGCGAGCGTGAAATGGCGGCAGACAACAAGCTGCTCGGCCAGTTCGACCTCGTCGGGATTCCCTCGGCACCGCGCGGCGTGCCGCAGATCGAAGTCACTTTCGACATCGACGCCAACGGCATCGTCAACGTCTCGGCCAAGGACAAGGGTACCGGCAAGGAACAGCAGATCCGCATCCAGGCCTCGGGCGGCCTTTCGGAAGGCGATATCGACCAGATGGTCAAGGACGCCGAGAAATTCGCCGAAGAGGACAAGAAGCGGCGATCTGCGGCGGAGGCCAAGAACAACGCCGACAGCCTCGTCCACGCGACCGAGAAGCAGCTGGAGGAGAATGGCGACAAGATCGACGCCGGACTCAAGGGCGAAATCGAGGCTGCCCTGGCGGAAGCCAAGACCGCGATCGAGAGCGGCGATGTGGACGCGATCAACGCCAAGAGCCAGGCACTGACCGAACTGGCCATGAAGATGGGCCAGCAGATCTACGAAAAGGAACAGGCGGCTGGCGCCGATGCCGCTGCAACAGAAGGCCACTCGGCCGACGAAGAAGTGGTCGACGCCGAGTTCTCGGAAGTCGACGAAGACAACAAGGGCTGATCGCCTGATGCAAACCCTGTCCGCCACCGGTGCCTTGCGGGACCGGTGGCGGCTGAGTTTTTAGGATTCAGGAATTAGCTTGGGCCATGTCTACGGATATCGATTATTACGAATTGCTCGAAGTCGAGCGCGGGGCGGACGACAAGACGATCAAGTCGGCCTACCGCAAGCTCGCCATGCGCTTCCACCCGGACAAGAACCCGGGCTGCGACGATTCCGAAGCGCGTTTCAAGGCCATCAACGAGGCTTATGACTGCCTGAAGGATCCGCAGAAGCGCGCTGCCTATGACCGTTACGGCCATGCGGCCTTCCAGCAGGGCGGCATGGGCGGGGGCGGGCCCCAGGCCGATTTCGGCGATCTCGGCGACATTTTCGAAACCATCTTCGGCAGTGCCTTCGGCGGCGGCGGGAATCGTCAGCGGCAGCGCCGCGGGGCCGACCTGCGTTACGACCTGCAGATCTCGCTCGAAGAAGCCTTTCACGGCAGGCAGACCGAAATTCAGGTCGAAGTCTCGACCGCCTGCGAGCCCTGCAACGGGTCCGGAGCCGAACCGGGCACCAGCGCACGCACCTGCAATCTCTGCCGCGGCGCGGGCAAGGTCCGTGCGCAGCAGGGCCTGTTCGTGATCGAACGCCCCTGTCCCAATTGCCACGGCAATGGTCAGGTGATCGAAAAGCCCTGCCGTGCCTGCGGCGGTGAGGGCAGGGTGGACAAGCTGCAGAAGCTCGAAGTCGAAATCCCGCCGGGCGTCGACACGGGCAGCCGTATCCGCCTTTCCGGCCGGGGCGAGGCCGGCCCGATGGGCGCGCCTCCCGGCGATCTCTACATCTTCATCCATGTCCGCCCGCACACGGTTTTCCAGCGCGAGGGGACGGATCTGTTCACCCGCCTACCGATCAGCTTCACCAAGGCGGCGCTGGGCGGGACGATCGAGATTCCCGGGCTCGACGGCGAAACCAACACGATCGAAATTCCAGCCGGGATCCAGTCAGGCAAGCAATTGCGCAAGCGCGGTGCGGGCATGCCGGTGCTGCAGGGGCGCGGACGCGGCGACCTGGTGACCGAGATCATGGTCGAGACGCCGACCAAGCTCACGGCGCGCCAGCGCGAATTGCTGTGCGAGTTCCAGGAAACCGAAACCGGCGAGGAATGCCCGGAGGCGCGCGGCTTCCTCGACAAGCTCAAGAACGCCTGGAACGATCTTACCGAATGAGCAGCGCCCCGGCAGTCCTCTTCGTCTGCCTCGGCAATATCTGTCGCTCGCCCCTGGCCGAAGGCGCCTTGCGCGCGGCCGCCGAGCGGGCGGGGCTCGCGATCGACATCGATTCTGCCGGTACCGGCGCCTGGCATGCCGGCAATCCGCCCGACCGGCGGGCCCAGGAGATCGCCATGCGCCACGGGGTCGACATTTCGCGGCTCCGCGCACGCCAGCTCGACGAGAGCGACTTCCACCGTTTCACGCACATATTGGCGCTCGACGAAGCCAATCTTGCGGACATCCTTGCCTGCGCCCACCGGGCAACGGAGGCGCACATCGGCCTCCTGCTCGATCTGGTTCCGGGCATGGAAGGACGTGAGGTGGCAGATCCCTATTACGGCGGAATAGCCGGTTTCGAACGCTGCTGGATCGAAGTCACCGCCGCCGCCGACGCGCTGGTCGAACGCTTTCAACGCTGAGCTTGCCCGGCATCGGACATAGTTTTGCCGAACGCCTTGCGTTCCCTAATTGTTCCGCTATGTCCGAACCATGGCCAAGACCAAACGCCGCTATGTCTGCCAGGCCTGTGGCAGCGTCTCGCACCGCTGGCAGGGGCAATGCCCCGATTGCGCCGAATGGAACACGCTGGCCGAAGACGCGCCCGCCACCGTCTTTTCCCAGAAGCACGACCTGTCCAGCGGTGGCCAGCGCGTGGCCTTCGTCCCGCTCGACGCGCCCGCCGAAGTCCTGACCCGCCGATCGACCGGACTGGCCGAACTGGACCGCGCCCTTGGCGGTGGGCTTGTGCCGGGATCGGCGATCCTCATGGGCGGCGATCCCGGAATCGGCAAGTCGACCCTGTTGCTGCAGGCTGCCGCGCAGGTCGCTCGCCAGGGCGGGGAGTCCGTCTATGTCAGCGGAGAAGAAGCCTCCGGGCAGGTACGTATGCGGGCGAGCCGTCTGGGGCTCGCCGATGCCCCGATCCGCCTCGCCGCGGCGACTTCGGTGCGCGACATTCTCACCACGCTCAATGCCCAGGATCCGCCGGCGCTGCTGGTGATCGATTCGATCCAGACCATGCATTCGGATCAGATCGAAGGCGCTCCGGGAACAGTCAGCCAGGTGCGCGGATGCGCCTTCGAACTGATCCGCTATGCGAAGCAGAACGGCGTTGCACTGGTCCTGGTCGGCCATGTCACCAAGGACGGCACGATCGCGGGCCCGCGCGTGCTCGAACATATGGTCGATGTCGTGATGAGCTTCGAAGGCGAACGCAGCCACCAGTACCGCATCCTGCGTGCGCTCAAGAACCGCTTCGGCGCAGTTGACGAGATCGGGGTCTTCGCCATGGCCGGTCAAGGGCTGGAGGAGGTCGGCAATCCGTCCATGTTGTTCCTCTCGGGACGGGAGGAACCGGTGGCCGGCAGTTCGGTATTCCCGGCCCTTGAAGGCACTAGACCCGTGCTGGTCGAGATCCAGGCGTTGATCGTGCGCCTTCAGAGCGGGGCGACTCCCCGCCGGGCAGTGGTTGGTTGGGACAGCGGCCGGCTCGCCATGCTGCTCGCGGTGCTTGAAGCACGCTGCGGCCTCAATTTCTCCTCGGCCGAGGTCTATCTCAACGTGGCCGGCGGCTATCGCCTTGCCGATCCCGCCGCCGACCTCGCTGTCGCCGCCGCGCTGATTTCGGCGCTCGCCGACCGGCCCTTGCCCGACCGTAGCGTCTGGTTCGGCGAGATTTCGCTGGCAGGCGAGATCCGCCCCGTGGCTCATGCCGGCCTGCGCCTGCGAGAAGCGGCAAAGCTCGGTTTCGCAAATGGTTTCGGTCCGGCGATCGAAGGAAAGCCGCCGGCAGCGCTCGCCTATCGCGGCATGACGCTGATCGCCAATTGCGTTGACCGGGTAATGGCGAACGCATAATCAGCCGCCATGGATGGATTGACCGGCTTCGACATCGTCGTCCTGCTGCTGATTGCGGTCGGTGCTATCGGCGGATTCCTGCGTGGTTTCGTGCAGGAAGTGCTGTCGCTGGCAGCCTGGGGGCTCGCCATTTTCGCGATCCACGCCCTCCATACCAACCTGACCGAATGGTTGCTGGAATATATGGGTACCGAATCCGGCGCTGCGGTGCTGGCTTTCGTCATGCTCCTGCTGATCCCCTATGCCGCAATGAAGCTGATCGCGATCCGTGCCGGTGCCGCCTCGCGCAAGTCACTGCTTGGGCCGATCGACCGCGTGCTCGGCTTCGGTTTCGGCACGATCAAGGGGATCATCATCGTCGTGATGGCCTTCTCGGTGCTCGTACTCGGCTATGACACGGTTTGGGGTGCGGCCGGCCGACCGACATGGATGACCACCGCCCGCAGTTATGATTTCGTGAGCGCCGCAGCCGATGCCATGGTCGAGATGATCGACGAGCGCCAGCGCGCCCTCGCAGAAGACGCAGAGGACGTCCCCGGCGCATGAGCGAAGCCGCAAGGCTCTATACTCCGGAATTGCTGGCTCACACGCTCAGGCTGGCCGCCTATCCCCTGGACGACGGATTTCCGCTGGCGGGGACGGCGCGCTCAAAGAGCTGCGGCAGCACCCTTTCGATCGGGCTCGCCACAGACAAAACAGGGTGCATCCAGCGTCTCGGCCTGAGGGCGCAGGCTTGTGCTGTCGGACAGGCCGCCGCGGCGATATTTGCGGACGCCGCAACGGGCAAGTCGCCAGCAGACATTTTCAGCGCATTGGCCGATATCCGGCGCTGGCTGTCCGAAGACGGCGAACAGCCGGATTGGCCCGGTATGGCCCTGATTGCGCCGGCGCGCGGATTCAAGGGGCGCCACGGGGCGATCCTTCTGGCATGGGAGGCCGCCGCCCAAGCCCTTTCCCAAGCGCCGGACCACGGCTAGACCGGCACCGCACAAAGGGGAGGGAGCAATCACTATGGGCCCGGGCCAGACCGTCATTCGTGAGCCGAGCAAGAAGGAAATACGCCTGGTCATCGCGGCCAGTTCGGCGGGCACGGTCTTCGAATGGTATGACTTTTTCATCTACGGCACGCTCGCCGGCCTGATCGGCCAGGCTTTCTTCCCGGCCGGCAACGCGACGCTGCAGATGCTGCTGGTCTGGGCCGGTTTCGCTGTCGGGTTCGGCTTCCGGCCGCTCGGAGCGATCCTGTTCGGCTATCTCGGCGACAGACTGGGCCGGAAATACACCTTCCTCGTCACCGTGACCCTGATGGGCATCGCCACCGCCGGCGTCGGCCTCGTCCCCTCGGCGGAAGCCATCGGCCTGGCCGCTCCGATCATCGTGATCCTGTTCCGCATTCTGCAAGGCCTTGCCCTTGGCGGCGAATATGGCGGCGCGACGATCTATGTCTCCGAACACTGCCCCCCCGAGCGACGCGGCTATTTCACCAGCTATATCCAGGCCAGCGTGGTGGGCGGCTTCGTGCTCAGCCTGGCTGTCGTGCTGCTGTGCCGTTTTGCCATTCCCGTGGAACAGTTCAATGACTGGGGGTGGCGCGTGCCCTTCCTGCTCTCGCTGGTCCTGCTCGCGATCTCGCTGTGGATGCGCTTCAAGCTCAACGAGAGCCCGGTCTTCCAGGCGATGAAGCAGGAGAGGCAGATCTCCGCCAACCCCTTCCTCGAAAGCTTCACCTATCCCGGGAACAAGAAGCGCATCTTTATCGCATTGTTCGGCGTGACCGCCTGTCTGACGACGATCTTCTATTCGGCCTTCTTCTCCAGCCTGTCCTTCCTCAAGGGGCCGATGCGGGTCGAACCGACCACGGCCGAAATCCTGGTCGGGCTGTCCGGGATCATCGCGATGAGCTTCTACCTCCTCGTCGGCAAGTGGTCCGACAGGGTCGGTCGCCGAAAGCCGATCATTCTCGGCAATATCCTGACTCTGCTGACGATCTTCCCGGCCTTCTGGCTGCTCGGCGGGCTTGCCAATCCGGGGCTGGTGGAATCGGCGCGCGCCGCGCCGGTGGTCGTCGCCGGGCCAGACTGCTCCTACGATCCCTTCAGCGACGACCAGGCCACCCGATGCGGCAAACTGATCGAGGACCTGACCGACAGCGGAGTACCCTACAGCCTCGAACAGTCCGAGCGGCTGACCCTCTCGGCGGGCGCAATGCCGCTCGCGCTCGAGACATACCGATGGGACGATAGTGCCGCGCGCCGCAGCCAGCTCGAAGCTGCACTGAGCGACGCGGGCTACGACTTTTCGGTCCAGTATCCGGCGCCTGCCAACATGCTCGGGATTGTCGGCGTGCTGCTGTTCTTCGGCGTGCTCTCGGCGCTCACTTACGGCTCGGTCGCGGCGCTGCTGGCCGAGATGTTCCCGCCCAGGATCCGGTACAGCTCCATGTCGATCCCCTACCACATAGGGGCCGGCTATTTCGGCGGCTTCCTGCCGATGATCGCAGGCTACATCGTCGCCAAGACCGGAGATGCCTATGCCGGCCTGTGGTACACTTGGGTGATTGTCGCCGTGGCGCTGGCCGTCGGGCTCTGGGGCCTTCCATCGGGCCCGCCGCGCGATTTCGCCGACCACCATGACTGAAGTGCCCGCTCCCGCATTGCGGCTGGACTTCGATAGCGAGGCCCTTGCCGCGAACTGGCGCGCGCTCGACCGCCTGTCGGGCAGGGCAAGCGCCGGAGCGGCGGTCAAGGCCAATGGCTATGGCCTTGGCATCGACCGGGTGGCGCCAGTGCTGCGCGAGGCGGGCTGCAGCCAGTTCTACGTCGCCCACTGGAGCGAGGTCCCGGCCTTGCTCGCGCATGTCGAGCCCGGACAGGTCTCCGTGCTGCATGGTCCCGTGACCGCGGAAGAAGCCGCCTATGCCCGTGCAACGGGCGTCCGGCCGGTCCTCAATTCGCTGCCGCAGGTGAGCCGGTGGATCGCGGCGGGCGGCGGGCGCTGCGACCTGATGATCGATACCGGCATGAACCGGCTCGGCCTGTCGCCGGATACCCTCGGCGACCCCTCGCTCGCCGCATTGCAGATCGACACGGTAATGTCCCATCTCGCCTGCGCAGACGAGGATGTGCCCGACAACGCCATCCAGCTCGGTCGTGCCCGCTCTGCATTCCAGGCGGTCCGGGCGCGGCGCTGTAGTCTGGCCAACAGCGCAGGAATCGCCTTGGGCGCGGATTACTGCTTCGACCTGACCAGACCCGGCCTGGCGCTCTATGGCGGAGTACCGCGCCGCGAGCTCTCCGGCCCGATCCGGCAGGTCGCCAGGCCCCGGACCGCCGTCATGCAGATCCGCGACCTCAAAGCGGGGGACAGGGTCGGCTATAACGCCACCTTTGTTGCGCAGCATGAGATGCGAGCAGCTGTCGCGGCAATCGGCTATGCCGACGGCTACTTGCGCTGTTGGTCCGGCAAGGGCGTATTGCACCGCAATAACAAGCGCTTGCCGATCCTGGGCCGGGTCTCCATGGACATGGTCGTCGTCGACGCCGGCGAAGTGCCCGAATTGCGCGAGGGCGACTGGCTCGACATCCCGTGGTTTCTGCCGGATGCAGCCGCGATTTCCGGCCTCTCGCAATATGAATTGTTGACCGTTTTGGGACGCCGTCTAATCGCCTGAAGACGGCCCGCCAATTATGTTGCACCGCACTTGCTGCAAATGCTAAAGTGCAGCAACAGACATAAGAGGAGGGTTGCCCATGGCCAAACAGAACGATGCGGACAACGGTCCCGTCATTATCAAGAAATACGCGAACCGACGGCTCTACAACACGCGCCTGTCGAGCTACATCACGCTTGACGACCTTGCGAAAATGACCCGCGAGGGGATCGAGTTCCAGGTGCTTGACGCCAAGTCGGGCAACGACATCACTCATTCGATCCTGACCCAGATCATCATGGAAGAGGAAGCCCAGGGCGAACAGCTCCTGCCGGTCAGCTTCCTGCGCCAGCTCATCGCCATGTACGGGGATTCCATGCAGGCGCTGATGCCGCATTACCTCGAAGCATCGATGGAGAATTTCCGCGCCAACCAGATGAAGTTGCAGGACGCCTTCAAGGCCTCCATGGGCGGGGATACCTTCACCAAGATCGCCGAAACCAATATGGCCATGTTCAAGGCCGCGACCGAGGCCTTCATGCCCGACAGCACCGCGCCGGCCCAGCCCGCAGCCGGTGAGAGCGCCAGCGAACTGGCCGCGCTGCGTGAGCAGATGGCCAAGATGCAGGAAAAACTCGACGCTCTTGGCAAATAGGCCTGCGAGGGCCATCGCAGGCCACCGCAACCGCCCAACGATTCGAGAACAGTCCAGTGTCTGCCATTCGCCATGCCCTGTCGGTCAAACGCACCGACGATTTCGCCCAGTGGTATCAGGAAGTTGTGTCTTCCGCAGAACTCGCCGAGGAATCGGGGGTGCGTGGCTGCATGGTGATCAAGCCCTGGGGCTATGGCATCTGGGAGCGCATCCAGCGCCTGATGGACGACCGGATCAAGGCGGCGGGAGTCCAGAACTGCTATTTCCCGATCTTCATCCCGCTCGCCAATTTCGAGCGCGAAGCAGCGCATGTCGAAGGCTTCGCGAAGGAGATGGCAGTCGTCACGCATCACCGCCTGATCGCCGACGGCAAGGGTGGTCTGATGCCCGATCCCGAAGCGAAGCTCGAAGAGCCGCTGGTGGTCCGCCCGACGTCGGAGACGATCATCGGCGATGCCATGGCGCGCTGGGTGCAGAGCTGGCGCGACCTGCCGCTGCTGACCAACCAATGGGCCAATGTGGTCCGCTGGGAAATGCGCACCCGCATGTTCCTGCGGACCAGCGAATTCCTCTGGCAGGAAGGGCATACGGCACACGAGAATGCCGCGGATGCGCGTACGGAAACCCACCGCGCTCTCGAAATGTACCGCGCCTGCGCCGAGGAGGATCTGGCCCTGCCGGTGATCGCCGGCGAAAAGCCCGAGAACGAACGATTCCCCGGCGCGGTCGAAACCTGGTCGATCGAAGCGATGATGCAGGACGGCAAGGCGCTGCAGGCCGGCACCAGCCATTACCTCGGCACCAATTTCGCCCATGCGGCCGGCATCCAGTACCAGGACCGCGAAGGCGGCCAGCAATTTTGCCATACTACCAGCTGGGGGGTTTCCACTCGGCTGATCGGGGGCGTGATCATGACCCATGGCGACGACGACGGGCTGCGCGTACCGCCAGCCATCGCTCCGCACCAGATCGTGATCCTCCCGATGCTGCGCGAGAAGCCCGAAGACGCGGAACTGCTCGCCTATTGCGACGCGCTGCGCGAAAGCCTCGCCGGCCAGACCGCCCTCGGCGAACAGGTCCGCGTCCTGCTCGACAAGAGCCCGGGCAAGGCCGCGGCCAAGCGTTGGGACTGGGTCCGCAAGGGCGCACCGATCATCGTCGAGGTCGGGCCGCGAGACATGGCCGAAGGCAAGGTCGCCGTGCTGCGCCGTGACCAGCTGTGGAATGCCGAGAATGGCAAGCCGGCGTTCCAATTCCTCCTGCGGGACGATTTCGCACTGCAGGCGCCGGCATTGCTGGCCACGATCCAGCAAGCGCTGTTCGATGAGGCGCGGGAGCGGCGGGATGCCAATATAACCCGTGGCATCGCCAGCGTTGGCCAGCTGGCCGAGTTCTTCAGCGAGGACAAGCGTTACCCGGGCTGGGCCGAAGTCGAATGGAGCAAGCCGACCGGCACGGCCCTGGATGCCGTCGTCGAACAGCTGAAGGCGCTCAAACTGACCATCCGCAATGTTCCCAAGGGGGGCGAGCCGGGAACGGGGCGCTGCATCTTCACCGGTGAACCGGCGGTCGAGCGGATACTGGTCGCCAGAGCCTATTGACAGGATGACGGCGAGGGCAAGGGCATGTTCGAAGCAATACGCTACCACCTCACCCATCTGACCGACCCTTCGGGCCGAGACTCCCGCCAGACCTTCTGGTTCCACGTCCTGTTCCTGGTCTTGCTGCATGTAGGCGTCAGCCTGGCCGCAAGCATACCCATGTATCTGAGCATGTTCGGCCAGGCATTCGACGCGGCGCAGAGCGGAGCGGATCAGGCCGACATGATGGCGTCCATGTTCTCGGACGTGGCCGACCAGCTCAGGATACAGATGTGGGTCTCCGTCACGCTCGAAATCGTCATGATCGGGCTGTTCCTTGCCGCTTTCGTCCGCCGGCTTCACGACACGGGATTCTCCGGCTGGATCGCGGCCATACCGGTCGCTACGCAGCTCGCATCTGCAGGCTGGAACCTTGCAAATTTCGACCACATCATGACCGTGATGGAAGGCGCGATGGCATCGGTCGACAGCCATCAGGCGGCCGTGCTCCAGAACGAAATCGGGGTCTTCGGCATGATTGGCTGGACCGGATATCTGGTCGTCATCGGCTTCGGCATCCTCAAGTCTCAGGACGGGCCGAACCGGTACGGGGCCGAACCGGTCCGCTTCTGATGCTTGCCAAGCCGGCGCATCGGGAGGACAATCCGGCCATGCGAAAACTTGGATTCCTGCTGGCCGTGATCGCTGTCCCCGGCGCAGTGCAAGGCGAGCCCGCTGGCGAGGTTTCCCAGGCCCGCCTCAAGGCCGACGTGGAAGTGCTGGTCGGTTTCGGTACGCGCCACACGCTTTCGGAACAGGACCACCCGAGCCGCGGCATCGGCGCGGCCCGGCGCTGGGGCGAGGCGGAATTCCGCAAGACCTCCGAGGCCTGCGGCGGTTGCCTCGAAATCGTCCTGCCCGAACGCATGGTACAGGGAACCCGCATTCCGGAGCCGGTGCGGCTGGTCAATGTCGTCGCGATCCAGCGCGGGAGCGAGCGACCGGACGAGGTCGTGATCGTCCAGGGCCATATCGACAGCCGGGTAACCGACCCGCTCGACGCGACGAGCGACGCGCCAGGCGCCAATGACGACGGCTCGGGGACGGCGCTGGTGCTGGAGGCTGCGCGCGTGCTTTCGCAGCAGCGCTATCCGACCACCATCGTCTATGCCCTGCTCTCGGGCGAGGAGCAGGGACTCTACGGCGGGCAGTTGATGGCCGATTACGCAAGAGAGCAGGGCTGGACGGTCAAGGCCGTGCTCAACAACGACATCGTCGGCGGCAGCTGCGGCTCGGACGGCTATTGCGACGACGCGCATGTGCGGGTCTTTTCCGAAGGTCTGCGCGCGGATTCGACCGAGGTGCTGCGCGCTGCCCAAGCCCGCAACGGCGGCGAGAACGACAGTCCCGGCCGCAATCTCTCGCGCTGGCTCGACCGGCTTGCGGAGGAGGATCCCGCAGGCCTCGATGTCCGCCAGATCTGGCGGACTGACCGCATGGGACGGGGCGGGGACCAGCTGCCCTTCCTCCAGGCGGGCTTTCCGGCGGTGCGCTTCTCGGTCGCCGTGGAGGATTATGAGCATCAGCATCAGGACCTGCGGACCGAGGATGGGGTGACCTTTGGCGACACTGTCGACGAGATGGACTTTCCCTATCTTGCCAAGGTGACGCGGCTGAACGTACGCGCGCTGGACCGGCTGGTACGAGTGCCGATGCCGCCGGCACCCTTGGCAGAATCCGCAGTGCGGACGGACACTGAACTGACGTGGGAACCGGTTGCCGGCGCGGCTTCCTACCTTGTCTACAAGCGGCGGACGGATCAGCCGGATTGGGGCGATGCCGATCAAATGCTGGCCGCGAACGAGGCAACCGCAACGATTCTGAGTGTGCGCGGCGACGACTGGTTATTCGGCGTCAGTTCGGTCTCGGCAGACGGCGTGGAAAGCCCGATCGCCAGCGCCGTGCCGGGCGGGGCGTTTATGCCGGTTGAAGAGCCTTCAAACTAGCCCCTCGATCTGGCGGTGGGTGCCAGTCGAAGGGCACTCCTTCGCGGTAACGGCGCAAAAGGCAAAGCGGCCCTTCGACAAGCTCAGGACGAACGGGTAGAGGGCATGGATGGCCAAACGCCCCACCAAATTCCAACCTGGCCTGCCCACGCGCGAGCAGGTCCTCGAATTCATCCAGACTTCCGAGACAATCGCCGGCAAGCGCGAGATAGCCAAGGCCTTCGGGCTCAAGGGGCAGGAGAAGATCGCGCTCAAGGCCCTGCTCAAGGACATGGCGGAAGAGGGGCTGATCGACGGCCGGAAGACCGCCTATCACCGCATGGGCGGCGTACCCAGGGTCACCGTGCTGCGGGTGGTCGACATCGAGGACGGCGAACCGGTGGCCATTCCGGACAATTGGCAACCCGACGATGCCAGCCCGCCGCCGCGCATCCGGCTGGTCGAAAAGAAGAAGGGCGCGCGCCAGGCCGCCTTGCGAAGGGGGGACCAGGTGCTGGCCCGGACCGAGGAAACCCGGACCGGCTGGATCGGTCATCCGATGAAGAAACTGCCCAACCGGCTCGAGTCCGTGCTGGGCGTGGTCGAATTCGACGGCAGCGGCAAGCCCTGGCTCGCCCCGGTCGACAAGCGAATCCGCAATTCCTCGCCGATCTCGGACATTGGCGGAGCCGAAAAGGGCCAGCTCGTCCTCGCCGAACCAGCGGGCCGCGGGCCGCGCGCCGGAGTCAGGGTCACCGAAGTCCTGGGCGATCCGCTCGCTCCCAAGGCCTTCAGCCTGATCGCCATCCACAAGCACGGCATTCCCGACCATTTCTCCGACGAAGTGCTGGCCGAAGCCGAACTCGCCGCGAAACTCCCGCTGAGCGAGGAGCAGCGCGAGGACCTGCGTCACCTGCCGATCGTCGCCATCGATCCGGCCGATGCGCGCGACCATGACGACGCGATCTGGGCCGAGCCGGACGGGGAGGGAGGATTCCGTGCCATCGTCGCCATCGCAGACGTCAGCTTCTACGTCCGCCCCGGCGGAAAGCTCGACCGCGAAGCACGCAAGCGCGGCAATTCGGTCTATTTCCCCGACCGGGTCGTGCCCATGCTGCCCGAGGTACTCAGCGCCGACGTCTGCTCGCTGAAGGCGGGGCAGGACCGGGCCTCGATGGTCTGCCACATGACCATCGACGGGCAGGGCAAGGTCAAGGAATGGCGCTTCGCACGCGCGATCGTGCGTATCGCTGATTTCTGGCCTTACGAGCAGGCGCAGGACCTCATCGACACGGGTGAAGCGCCGGAAAACCTGCAGAATCTGTGGGCTGCCTGGAAACTCCTCAAGGCCGCGCGCGATGCTCGCGATCCGCTCGCACTGGAATTGCCCGAACGCCGGGTCATGCTCGACGAGAAAGGCAAGATTGCCGAAATCGCCCTGCGCGAACATCTCGACGCGCACCAGGTGATCGAGGACTTCATGATCGCCGCCAATGTCGCGGCAGCCAAGGCGCTCGAGAGCAAGGCATCGCCGGTAGTCTACCGGGTTCACGAACCGCCGAGCCGGGAGAAGCTTCTCGCTTTGCGCGATTATCTCGACACGATGAATCGCAAGCTGGCGCTGGGACAGGTGATCACACCCGGCCTGTTCAACCGCATGCTCAAGGACGTCACCGACGAGGCGGAGAAGGCGCTGGTCATGGAAGCAGTCCTGCGCAGCCAGACCCAGGCCTATTACGGGCCGAAGAACGCCGGGCATTTCGGGCTTTCGCTCGGGTCCTACGCCCATTTCACCTCGCCGATCCGCCGCTATTCGGATTTGCTGGTCCACCGTTCGCTGGTGGACACCTTTCATCTCGAGCAGCCGAGGCCGAAACTCGACTTGCCGGCCACCTCGGGGCTGTCGCAGCAGGACCGCGACGATCTCGGCAAGATCAGCGACGCCATCAGCGGGACCGAGCGACGGGCGATGGAGGCCGAACGCGAAACGATCGACCGCTATGTCGCTGCCTGGCTCTCGGGGCGGGTCGGTGAAGTCTTCAAGACCCGGATTACCGGCGTCCAGAGCTTCGGCTTCTTCGCCACCATTGTCGGCCTCGGCGGTGACGGGCTCGTTCCCGTCTCCACCCTGGGTGGCGAATATTTCCGCTTCGACGAAGCGAGCAAGCAATTGACCGGGGAGAGCAGCGGCGCGGCCTATGCGATCGGCGATATTCTCGAATTGCGCCTCGGCGAGGCGAATCCCCTGACCGGTGCGCTGAAATTCGAACTTCCGGACGGGAAGGGCGCAGCGATCGAGCCGCGGGGCGACCGCCCGCCGCCGCGCAAGAAAGGCAAATACATGGCCGGCAAGCGTGGCCGGCCCGGCAATATAAGGCACCAGGGACGCAACCGGAAATAGCGCCGGGTGTCAGCTCAGGCGGTCGATTTCCTCGTCGCTCAGCCCACCCGGGACGACCATCAGCGGGCAGGGCAGCGAGCCCGAACAATGCGAAAAATGCTGCACGAGCGGACCGGGACCGCCTTCGGGCGCAGCCCCGAGCACCAGCGCGGCGACTTCGGGATGTTCGCCGAGATATTCGCGGATCACCTTTTCGCTGTCGCCCAGGCGCACGTCGATGCTCGGCATGCGCCCGCTCTCGCTGAACAGATTGCTCGCCGCGCTCGATGCCAGGACTTCGGCGCGGTCGCGCGCCTCCTGCTCGATCGTGGCCTGGACGCCGCCGAAGGCCACGAAATCCTGCTTGGGCACCAGGGCGAGGATATTGACCGTCCCGCCGGTCTTGTCGGCACGCCGGGCCGCAAAGCGCAAGGCGACCCGCGCCTCTTTGCTCTCGTCGACGATGACCAGATATACGCGCATATGATGTCCCCTCTGGCCCGAGGTATCTTCGCAAACGGAACTTGGCGCAAGAACCTTGCTCCCGCGCGCCAAATTGGCCAATGACGCTTGCGAAGCCTAACCCGCGTCAACAACAGGACGATTCCGCCCGATCATGCCCATTGCCATCAAGATGCCCGCCCTTTCGCCCACCATGGAAGAAGGCACGCTCGCCCGCTGGCTGGTCAAGGTCGGCGACAGGATTTCTGCCGGCGACATCATGGCCGAGATCGAAACCGACAAGGCAACGATGGAATTCGAAGCCGTCGATGAGGGCACGCTGGCCCATATCGCGGTGGAAGAAGGCACCGAAGGCGTCCTGGTCGGCACAGTGATCGCCACGCTCGCGGAAGAGGGTGAGGACGCTTCTTCGGTCGCGCCCGCCGAAGCCGCAGCCCCCGCAACGCCGCCAGCCGAGGCAGCAATGGACGCCAAGGCGCCGCCGCCCGCGGCCGCGGCTGCTCCTGTCGCGGTCGCCAGCACGCCCGCACCATCGGGCGATCGCATCGTCGCCAGCCCGCTCGCCAAGCGGATCGCGGCAGAGAAGGGCATCGACTTGTCCGCGGTGAAGGGCAGCGGCCCCAACGGCAGGATCGTCAAGGCGGACGTCGAAGGCGCAAAGCCCGCGGCCAAGGCCCCTGCGGCAGCGCCGGCACCCGGCGTTGCGCCGGCCTCCGCTCAGGACTTCGGGATTCCGCACGAAGTCGAAAAGCTCTCCGGCATGCGCAAGACGATCGCGCGTCGCCTGAGCGAGAGCAAGCAGCAAGTGCCGCATATCTACCTGACCGTCGATTGCCGGCTCGATCCGCTGCTCAGGCTGCGCTCCGAAATCAACGCCGCACTCGCAGAGCAGGGCGTCAAGCTGTCGGTCAACGACCTGCTGATCAAGGCGCTGGCCAAGTCGCTGCAAACTGTGCCGGTCTGCAATGTCCAGTTCGCCGGCGACGAGCTGCTCAAGTTCAGCCGCGCAGATATTTCCGTGGCCGTCTCGATTCCCGGGGGTTTGATCACGCCGGTAATCAAGGACGCCGGCAGCAAGTCCGTCTCGGCCATTTCCGGGGAGATGAAGGACCTTGCGGGCCGCGCCCGCGAAGGCAAGCTTGCGCCCGAGGAATACCAGGGCGGCACGGCGAGCCTCTCCAACATGGGCATGTTCGGAATCAAGCAATTCGAAGCCATCATCAACCCGCCGCAGGCGATGATTATGGCGATCGGCGCGGGCGAGAAGCGGCCCTATGTCGTCGATGACGCGCTTTCGGTCGCCACGGTGATGAGCGCCACGGGCAGCTTTGACCACCGGGCAATCGACGGGGCCGACGGCGCAGAGCTGATGAAGGTCTTCAAGCATCTCGTCGAGAACCCGCTGGGGCTGGTGGCTTGATTCCTGCGTTCTCAGCCCTGTTCCTGCTGCTGGCCGGCGGAACGGGCGGCGCGGCAGCACAAACCTTCGGCCCGGCCGCTCCCGAACGCGAGACCGGCACCGAAGCCGGAGAGGCGCGGCCGGTGACGATCGGCCTCGAAGGCCCCGGCAGCGATGCCTGCGGCGCCGTAGGGCGGGTCAGCGGCCTCACTCCGCTCGGCGAGATCTCCCTGCCCGTGCACGAACGCCCGACCAGCCGCAGCGGCATACTCGACCGGCTCGCCCCGCGCATGCTCGTCTGGCTCTGCGAAGCCGAAGGCGAATGGCAGGGCGTTGTCTTTCCGAGCGGCGAATTCCAGGAGCTCGGCGATTGCCGGGTCGGCAGCCCGGTGGCAGCCCCGCGCGCCTATGACGGCCCCTGCAGGTCCGGCTGGGTCCTCGGCAAGAACCTCGAACTGGTGGCGGGCTAGGCCATGCCGGAAATCCTTCCCGGCCGTGATCCCGCAATCCGCGTCGTCGCCATGCCGGCGGATTCGAATGCCTATGGCGATATCTTCGGCGGCTGGCTGATGAGCCTGATGGACAATGCCGCGGGCCTCGTCGCCGCACGCCGCGCGCGGGGCAGGGCGGTGACGGTTGCCATGGACGGCATGCAGTTCCATGAGCCGGTCAAGATCGGTGACGAGGTCTCGGTCTATGGCGCGGTCGAGAAGGTCGGCAAGACCAGCATCCGCATCGCCATCGAGGCCTGGCGCCGTCCGCGCCATTCGGAAGCGGCGGTCAAGGTTACCCAGGCCACGTTCACTTTCGTGGCCATCGACGAACAGGGGCGCCCGCGCCCGGTAGATACCCAGGAGTAAGGTAAAGTGGCCAATAGCTACGACGTCATCGTTCTCGGTTCCGGCCCCGGCGGCTATGTGGCAGCGATCCGCGCCGCGCAGCTCGGCCTCAAGACCGCGATTGTCGAACGCGAACTGCTTGGCGGCATCTGCCTCAACTGGGGCTGCATCCCGACCAAGGCCTTGCTGCGCTCGGCCGAGATCTTCCACTACATGCAGCATGCCAAGGATTACGGCCTCGCGGCGAAAGAGATTTCCGCCGATCTCGAAGCCATCGTCAAGCGCAGCCGCGGCGTTGCCAGACAGCTCAACCAGGGCGTCACGCACCTGATGAAGAAGAACAAGATCACCGTCCACATGGGCGGGGGCGTACTGACCGGCCCGACCAGCCTGACAGTCAAGGGCGAGAAGGGCGAGGAGAAACTCACCGCCAAGCATGTCATCGTCGCGGTCGGCGCGCGCGCGCGCGAGCTGCCCTTCGCCAAGGCCGACGGCAAGCGCATCTGGACCTATCGCCACGCAATGACCCCGCCGGAAATGCCGAGCAAGTTGCTGGTCATGGGCTCGGGCGCGATCGGGATCGAATTCGCAAGCTTCTACAACGACATAGGCGTCGATGTGACCGTGGTCGAAATGCTCGACCGGGTCGTGCCGGTAGAAGATGCCGATGTCTCCGCCTTCCTCGAGAAAGCGCTGAAGAAGCAGGGCATGGCGATCTTGACCGGCGCCGGCGTCGAGGCGATCGAGAACGGCCCCAAGGGCATTACGGCGAGGATCAAGAACAAGGACGGCAAGGTCGAGACACACGAATTCAGCCACGTCATCTCGGCGGTAGGGATCGTTCCCAACACCGAGAACATCGGGATCGAGAAACTGGCCGACATGGACCGCGGCTTCATCCAGATCGACGATTACGGCCGCACAAAGAGCAAGGGCCTGTGGGCGATCGGTGACTGCACCCCCGGACCCTGGCTCGCCCACAAGGCCAGCCACGAGGGCGTCACCGCCGCCGAGGCGATCGCCCAGGAACTTGGCAACAAGGAGGTCCACCCACACGGGCTGGACCGCAACAACATCCCGGGCTGCACCTATTGCCACCCGCAGATCGCCAGCGTCGGCCTGACCGAGGCCAAGGCGCGCGAGGCGGGTTACCAGGTTAGGGTCGGGACCTTCCCCTTCATCGGCAACGGCAAGGCGATCGCGCTCGGAGAACCCGAAGGCTTCGTGAAGACGGTGTTCGACGCGAAGACCGGCGAGCTGCTCGGCGCGCATATGGTCGGCGCGGAAGTGACCGAGATGATCCAGGGCTATGTCGTGGGCAAGACCCTGGAAACGACCGAAGCCGAGCTGATGCAAACGGTCTTCCCGCATCCCACGATCAGCGAATCGATGCACGAAAGCGTGCTTGGCGCCTACGGCAGGGCACTGCACATCTGATCGTGACAAACCGGCTGGCGCAGGCTAGCCGGTCTTGCTCGCGGACAGGTGGCAGAGCGGTTGAATGCACCGGTCTTGAAAACCGGCGTGGGTGCAAACCCACCGTGGGTTCGAATCCCACCCTGTCCGCCAGCGCTGTTCCCGTCAGAAGATATACCGCAGGCGGATCTCGGTTTCCGTCGCTTTCTCCAGCGCAATGGCCGATTCCTCGAATTTCGGGGCACGAGCCATGAAGCCGGGGTTGTTGGAGAAGCCGTAACCCTCGCGCGGGATGCCGATCAGCGTGTCGAGCTTGCTGTTGGCGTTCCGGTCATGAAAAACCGCGACGGCATAGTCGCCGGGTTCGATGGCCGTGACGGTAAAACGGGCGCTGAGTTCGTGAATCGGGACGGTTCCGGTCACGCTTCTGCCGGCATCGCAATCGGGAAAGCTGCCTCCGCGCGGGGCGACGCAATAGCGCAGCACGCCCTTGTCGCTGTTCAGTCCCGATACCCGCACCGAAAGGCTGGCGGTGCCGGGCAGCAAAGGCGCTGCCGGCTCAAGTGCGCTGGCGGCCGGAAGTGCGGGAATCAGAAGAAAGCTGGCACAGGCCGCGGTCCGTGCCGCACAGGCAATCCCAGAAGCGGAAATACAAACCATAATTGCACCTGTTCTTCCGGTGGTGCTGTTCGTGATGCGAGGCAGTGATGACTAGCTGTCCGATCGGGCCACGGACAAGCCGGGACGGAAAGATTTCCCAGCCCATGTGGTTGGTCACTCCGAAGACGGTCGCGATCGCCATCACCAGGCCGAGGGCCCCGATCTGGATCGGGACAAGGAAGACCAGTGCCGGAATGAACACGGCACCGCTCAGCGCCTCCCAGGGGTGGAAGCTCATGGCCGCCCAGGCCGTGGGCGGATGGCTCTGGTGGTGGACATGGTGCATTGCCCTGTAAAGCGCCGGCCGGTGCATCAGCCGGTGAGTCCAGTAGAACCAGCTGTCGTGCAGGATGAGGTAGGCCGCTACCGACAGCGGCAGCCACCAGGAAGGAAACGCGGCAGGATCGGCGTAGATCCGGGTCCAGCCCAGTTCCGCCCAGGCGAACAGGGTGAGGCCGGCCGGGACACCGTAAATCGCGGCGCTGGCGGCCGACCAGGCGATCTCTCGCCGGATCTGGACCGCCTGGCCCGAATAGAGCCCCGGCCGGCAGACTTTGGTGCACCAGGCGAAAAAGCCGCTGACAAGCAGGTAGCGGGCCAATACGATCAGGCTGGTCGCGATAGCCGCGATGCCGAGGGCCAGGATGGGATTGGTGCTGGAAGTCATGATTCGAACCGACGGCTACCGCTTCCCCAGTGATAGACCCCATGACGCGGATTGACATCCTGATCGTTGGCGGCGGCCTCGCCGGGGGCCTCTGCGCGGCAGCGCTCAAACGCGCCTGCCCCGGCATACGCCTGCTCCTGCTCGAACAGGGCGCGAGCTTCGGCGGGAAACATCGCTGGTCCTGGTTCGACAGCGACCTTTCACCCGCCGGACATGACCTGCTTGCCGATCTGCGCAAGAACCACTGGCCGGATTACGAAGTCCGCTTTCCGGGCCGGCAGCGTATCATTGCCACACGCTATAATTCGATAGCATCGCACGATTTCGACATTTGGCTGCGCGCCCGGCTGGACGAACGGGAATATCGCCTGTCCTGCCAGGCCATCACGCTCGACCCGGGCGGCATCATCCTCGGGACGGGCGAGCGGATCGAGGCGGGGCTCGTCCTTGACGCGAGAGGACCCGCGCAAAAGGATGGGCTGGAACTGGGCTGGCAGAAATTTGCCGGCTTCGAGTTCGCCCTGCCCGGGCATGGCGTGACGCGGCCGATCGTCATGGATGCCTGCGTCGAGCAATCGGCGGGTTACCGGTTCGTCTACGTCCTGCCGATCGACGAGGTCAGGCTCTTCGTCGAAGATACCTATTATTCGCTCGACCCGCGCCTGGACGTTGCAAGCCTGCGTGAAAACGCCATGCGCTATGCCAGACGGTTCGGACAGGGCGCGGAAGAACTTCATCACGAATCCGGCGTGCTGCCGATCGTGATCGCGGGCGATCCCAAGGTGTTCTGGCCGGACAATGCGCCACTGGCCCGGATCGGGATGGCCGGCGGCTTCTTCCACCACACGACCGGCTATTCGCTACCTGACGCCGTCGCCAACGCGGTCGACTTCGCCCGGGCCTTTGCCGCGCGCAGGGCGAACGGCGCGGACTGGTGGCGGACGCGCTTCATCGAAAACTGGCAGCGACAGGCCTATTTCCGCCTGCTCAACCGGATGCTGTTCCACGCTGCCGCACCCGAGCAACGCTACCGGATATTCGAACATTTCTACCGTTTGCCCAAAGGTCTTATCGAACGCTTCTACACCGGACGGCCAAGGGCAGGGGACAAGTTGCGAATCCTGAGCGGGAAGCCGCCGGTAGGGCTCGGCAGTGCGATCGCCGCTCTCGCCGGCCGGAAAGGCAGATGATGGACGGCAAGCGCAGGGCGATAATCATCGGCGCCGGATTCGGCGGATTGGCCCTTGCCATCCGGCTGCAGGCGGGCGGCATGGCGACGACGATCATAGAGGCGCGGGATCGCCCCGGCGGGCGCGCCTACGTCTGGCAGAGGGACGGCTACACCTTCGACGCCGGGCCGACGGTAATTACCGATCCTGCCTGCCTGCGCGAGCTCTGGCAGCTGACTGGCCATGACATGGCCGGCGACGTCGAGCTGATCGCAATCAAGCCGTTCTACCGCCTGCTGTGGAACGACGGGACCCGGTTCGACTATTCGAACGACGAGCCACGGCTCCACGCCGAAATCGCCAGGCTCGATCCGGCCGATATCGAGGGCTACCACCGGTTCCTCAACTATGCGGCTGGCGTCTACGAGGCTGGTTATGTGCAGCTCGGCGCAGTGCCGTTCCTCGACGTCACCAGCATGATCAAGGCCGCGCCGGCGCTAATGAAGCATCAGGCCTGGCGCTCGGTCTATTCGGTCGTGGCCAGCTTCGTGAAGAACGAGAAGCTGCGTGAGGCACTTTCCTTCCACACCCTGCTGGTCGGCGGGAATCCCATGGCGACCAGCAGTATCTACGCCCTGATCCACAAGCTCGAGAAGGATGGCGGCGTGTGGTTTGCAAAGGGCGGGACCAATGCGCTGGTGGCGGCCATGGTGACCCAGTTCGAGCGGCTCGGCGGCAGGCTCGTACTCGGCGATCCAGTGGTGCGGATCGACCATTCCGGAGCATTGGTGCGCGGCGTCACCTGCCGGTCGGGCACGCGTCACGAGGCAAGCCTGGTCGCCTCCAACGGCGACCTTGTGCATAGTTATGGTCTGATCGGCGGATCGGACCATGCCGCAAGGAAGCTGGCCCGCCTCAAACGCAAGCGCTTCTCGCCCAGCCTGTTCGTGGTGCATTTCGGTCTGGCTGGAAAATTCCCCGATATCGCACATCATTCTATCCTTTTTTCAGATCGATACGGTCCATTACTCAAGGACATATACAAGTCTGGTACCGTGCCGGACGACCCCTCGATCTATCTCCACCATCCCAGCGCGACCGACCCATCGATGGCGCCCGAAGGCCATTCGACATTCTATGCGCTTGCCCCGGTACCGCATCTGGGCAAGGCGCCGGTCGATTGGGAAAGGGAAGGGGAGGCCTATCGCAAGGTTGTGCTCGACCGCGTGCGCGACATGCTGGTCCCGGACCTGTGGGAGCGGCTCGACTGCGTGTTTCACTACAGCCCGAAAGACTTTGAAGGGGACCTCGGTGCCTGGCTCGGAAATGCCTTCAGCCTCGAGCCGATCCTGAGGCAAAGTGCCTATTTCCGCGCGCACAACCGCGATGAGCATTTCCGCAATCTCTATTTCGTCGGGGCTGGGACCCATCCCGGTGCAGGGATCCCGGGCGTGATCGGCAGCGCCAAGGCGACGGCGAGCCTGATTCTGTGAGTAGGAGCCTGCGCAACAAGCTCGTCCGTTGGGCCCAGAGAACCATCGCCCGCGGGTCGAAGAGCTTCGTTCTGGCCAGCCGCTTCCTCCCGCGGCGCGAGCGAGAAAACGCCTGGCTTCTCTATGCTTGGTGCCGGACCTGCGACGATGTCACCGATGGGCAGGATTTGGGGCACGGCTCCTTCGAGGCGCCTGGCGCAGCCATCGACCTCTGGGCCATGACGCGGCGCGCGGTCCGCAGCGAGGACGACGTTCCCTTGCCCTTTGCCGCGCTGCGCGAAGCAAGGCGCGATGCGGGGTTGCCCCTGCATTACCTCGAGGATCACCTGCGCGGCTTCGCACTCGACAAGCAAGGCTGGCGTCCGACGGACTGCATGGAACTAGAGGGCTATTGCTATCACGTTGCCGGTGCGGTGGGCGGCCTGATGGCCGTCACTCTCGGCATTGAATGCCATGACGAGGACACGCTATCGCGTGCGAGCGATCTCGGGATTGCCTTCCAGCTCAACAATATCGCACGGGACCTGATCGAGGACGCTAGGATCGGCCGCTGCTACCTGCCTGGCGACTGGCTGGCCCGAGGCGGGTTTGCGGAACAAGCGATCGCGGAACCGGAAAACCGCGCTGGCCTCGCCAAATTCGCTCGGGATCTGAACCGGTTGGCACGACGCTATGACGCCAGTGGACGGATCGGCGCAACGCGCTTGCCGTGGCGCAGCCGGTTGGCGATCCTCGTTGCTGCCAATGTCTATGGTGAGATCGGCGCGAAAGTGGTGCGCCGCGGGATCGGCGCCTGGGACGACAGGACCGCAACGAACGGCGCCGAGAAACTTGCCGGCGTCCTGCATGCCTTCGCGCAGCTGAATGCCGCGCCCGAACCGACAACGAGGAAAGGACTGTTCTGCCGGGAGGCCTGGTATGCTGCCAACCGCATCGGCAGCGCCGCGCAGCTCTCGCTTTAACCATGCGAGGCTGAGAGGGGCGCCGCAGATTCCTCTTGCCTCAGCGTCGAATTTAGATTGATAATATATATTATGTTAAATGAAAGGCCGAATACCCGAGGGTGGATCACCCACCGGTCGCACTGATCGCGAACGCCAGTCCTGCGAACACCGCAGCCCAGACCAGTGCGTAGCTCACGCCCTTGCGCCAGCTCAGCTTGAAACTCGCGAAGGCACCCAAGGCCAGGATAAGCCAACCGAGCATGGCGACGATCGAGACCCAGCTGCCGGTCATGCCGTGACTTCCAGCCCGTCGTAACCGACCAGCACATTACCGGGAACTTCGCCGCACAAGCTCCTGTAATCCATGCTCTTGTCGAGATGCGTCAACACGCCCGTACGCGCACCGCAGCGTTCGATCAGTTCGAGCGCCAGTGCCAGATTGGCATGGGTTGGATGCTCGTTGCGGCGCAGGCAATCGCTGACCATGATGTCGACGCCGTCGAACAGCGCGAGCATCTCCCCGGTAATCTCGCTGTAATCGGTCGCATAGGCGATCGACTTGCCGTCCATCTCGAAGCGGAAGCCGGTACTCTCGGTCGGCCCGTGCGGCATCTGGCAGGACGCGACAGCCACGCCCGAGGCAAATCGCATGCGCTCGAGCGTATCGAGGCTGACAATGGTCGGATAGCCGAACTGTCCGGCAAAGACGTAGCCGAAGCGCTGGCGCAGCCGCCGAACGGTTTCGTCGGCAGCATAGCCCGGGATCGGGCCGCTGCGGCCGTAGCGGAGTGCCCGCAGATCATCGATCCCGTGGCAATGGTCGGCGTGGTCGTGAGTCCAGAAAACCGCATCGATCCGGTCGACCGCATTGGCCAGCAATTGCTGGCGCAGGTCGGTCGAGGTATCGACCAGCAGCCGCGCGCCCTCGCTGCTCTCGACGATGATCGAAACCCGGGTCCGCCGGTTGCGCGGCTCGTCGGGATCGCAGGCGCCCCAGTCATTGCCGATCCGCGGGACCCCGGTCGATGTGCCCGAGCCGAGCATCAGCAGTTTCATGCGGAAGCTTTCGTGAACAATCGGAAGAAGTTGGTGCTCGTTCTTTCCGCCAGATCCTCAACTGATTCTCCGCGTAGCCCAGCCACGAAGGCCGCCGTATCGGCGACAAATGCCGGTTCGCACTTGCGCCCGCGGTGCGGCACCGGAGCAAGGAACGGACTGTCGGTCTCGACCAACATCCGCTCGCCCGGCAACTCCGCCGCAACCGCCTGCAGGTCGGCGGCATTCCTGAACGTCACGATCCCCGAAAGCGAAATCGTCAGGCCGAGGTCGAGCACCTTGCGTCCGAAATTCGCAGAGGCCGTGAAACAATGGATCAGCGCCGGGAAGACGCCCTGCTCCATCTCCTCGGCCAGGATCGCATAGGTATCGTCCTCCGCATCGCGCGTATGCACAATCAGCGGCAGGCCCGTCTCGCGCGCCACACCGATGTGCAGGCGAAACAGGTCGCGCTGCACCTGGCGGTCCGACTTGTCGTAATAATAGTCGAGCCCGGTCTCCCCGATACCGATAACCCGTTTATTTTCAGTTGCTTGCCTGAGCGCCATGACGTCAAGTTCGGCATGGGCATCAGCCTCGTGCGGATGGATCCCGACACTGGCCCAGACGTCCGCCTCGCGCTCGGCCGTGCCGACGACCCGCTCCCACTCGCTCTTGCGGGTCGAGATATTGAGAAAGCACCCCACCCCCGCCGCACGCGCGCGATCAAGCACGGCAGGCTGGTCTTCGACCAGGCCCTCATATTCGAGGTGGCAGTGGCTATCGACCAGCATCACACCACTTCTTCGGGCAATTCGAGCCGGGGGAACAGCGGCACGGGCTTTTCGAGCCGGTAGCCGCTCTCGGCCAGCGGGGAGTACCAGTGGCTGTGGGTACCCTCGAAATCGCGCAGATCCGGGTCCACCCCCATGGCGTCGAGCAGCTTCGCGGCGGATTCCGGAATGACCGGGGAGATGGCAACGGCAAGCTGGGCAATGACGATATAGAGCGTTGCCAGCACGGTCTTCATCCGCTCGGGGTCGGTCTTGCGCAGTGCCCAGGGCGCCTGGGCATCGATATAGGCGTTGCATGCGAAGACCGCCTGCATCCAGCTTTCGCAGGCCTGGCTCAGCGCCAGCCGCTCGAAGGCTTCGGGCATCTCCTCCCGTACCGCGCGCGCGACCGCGGCAAACAGCTGCTCGTCCTCATCGGTGTGGCCGTGGATCGGCGGCAGGTGGCCGTCGCAATTCTTGTGCAGCAGCGAGAGCGTACGCTGCGCGAGATTACCGAAGCTGTTGGCCAGTTCGGCGTTCGAACGGGTCACGATCGCTTCGACCGAATAGCTGCCGTCCTGGCCGAAGCTGACTTCGCGGATCAGGAAATAGCGCAGGACATCGACGCCATAGTCCCGCGCCAGTTGCATCGGATCGGTCACATTACCGAGCGATTTGGATTCCTTCTGCCCCCGATTGAGCAGGAAGCCATGCCCGAAGACCTTCTTCGGCACGGCGACGCCGGCGCTCATCAGGAAGGCCGGCCAGTAGATCGCGTGGAAGCGGACAATGTCCTTGCCGATAAGGTGGAGGTCTGCTGGCCAGAACTTGGAAAAGTCTTCTGTTTCATCGGGATATCCGATTCCCGTGAGGTAGTTTGTCAGGGCGTCGACCCAGACGTACATCACGTGCTCCTCATGGCCGGGGACCTTGACGCCCCAATCGAAACTGCTGCGCGAAACCGAGAGATCGCGCAGTCCGCCCTCGACGAAACGCATCACCTCGTTGCGGCGGCTTTCGGGCTGGATGAATTCGGGGTGCTCGCGATAGAGCGCGAGCAGCCTGTCCTGGTACCGGCTGAGACGAAAGAACCAGCTCTCCTCGACTGTCCATTCGACCGGCGTGCCCTGCGGGGAAAGCTTCTCCCCGCCCTCGCCCTCGACCAGTTCGCTCTCGTCGTAATAGGCCTCGTCGCGAATTGAATACCAGCCTTCGTAGCGGTCGAGATAGAGATCGCCATTGGCCTCCATCGCGCTCCACAAGGCCTGACTCGCCCGGTGGTGTTCGGGTTCAGTGGTCCGGATGAAGCGATCGTAGCCGACGCTGAGCCCGTCGCACATGGTGCGAAACAGCGCGGACATCTCGCTCGCCAGTTCGCCCGGCGTCTTGCCGAGGTCGCGCGCCTTCTGCGCCATTTTCAGCCCGTGCTCGTCGGTGCCGGTCTGGAACCGCACCTCGCGCCCGCACGCACGGTGGAAGCGCGCAATGACATCAGCCGCGATCGCCTCATAGGCATGGCCGATATGCGGCGGTCCGTTGGGATAGGAAATTGCGGTGGTGATATAGAAGGGGTCAGCCATGGGCCGGTTCCCTAAGGCCTGCGGCATTGGCGAGCAAGCTGCCGATTTCCATCATCAGCAGGCCGGAGTCGAAATTGTAGGTTGGGGCCTGGGCGGTCAGCTGCCCAAGTTCTTCATGCGCCCCGATAATGGCCGGCAACGCCGCCCGGCGGGCCTCGCGCATCGCCTCGGCCACCACCGAGAGGGCGAGTTCGATCGCGGCCAGCTGGAATTCGCGGCTCGGGCGCGTGCCCGCCGCCGCGGCAAGAGCCCCGCGCAGCACGAAATCGGGATCGCCATCGCGAACCAGCCGCTGCATCAGGCCATAGGCCGGCCCGAGGCCAAGTTCGACGAAATCGAGTGCAACGCCGGGCGAACCCTTGGCGGCGACCAGCGCCGCCCGTCTGGTCTGCTCATCGGCCTGTGGCGCCTCGCGCGCGAGGATGCGCGCGATTTCCGCATCATCGAGGTCGGGAAAGCGCAATATTCGGCAGCGCGAGCGGATCGTAGGCAACAGCCGACCGAGGCGATGGGCCACAAGCAGGAAATAGGTCCCGGGCGGCGGTTCCTCCAGGCTCTTGAGCAGCGCATTGGCAGCGCTCTTCTCGAGGTCGTCGGCCGGATCGATGACGATCACCCGGCGGCTGCCGAGCGTCGGCCGGGTGGTGAGCCGCTGCTGCATCGCGCGAATCTGGGCGACCCCTATGCTGCGCTTGAGCTCGTAGGGCTTGCCTTCCTCCCGCTTCTTTTCCTCCTTCTCGTCCCTGGGCAGGTGTGTGAGGACATGAATGTCGGGATGATCGCCCGACGGCTGGGGGATTCCCTCCTCGCATACCAGTTCGCGCGCGGCCGCCAGCGCGAAGCCCATCTTGCCGATCCCGCGACGGCCGGCAAGGATCCAGCCGTGATGCATGCGCGGGCCGGCAAGCGCAGTGTGCCAGGCCGACCAGGCGTCCTCGTGCCCGATGTAACTCATGCCGCGCCTGCCAATAGCGGCTCGAGCGCCTGCATAATCGTCCGGTGCACCTGATCCGGTTCGCCCTGCCCGGAAATTCGGACGAAGCGAGCCGGTTCGGTTTCGGCGATCCGCACGAAGCCTTCGGCCACCCGGGCATGATAGGCGGAATCGCGGCCGCCGATCGCGTCGCTGGCGCCGCGATCACGCTCGGCCAGGCGCCCGGACGCCAGTTGCGGCGCCAGTTCGACGAGCAAGGTAACGTCGGGCAGCAGCCCGCCGCTGCCGAGCCGGTGAAGCTGCATCAGCGCCTCGTCGGACAGTCCGCCCGCCCCGCCCTGGTAAGCCCGGGTTGAGTCGATGAAACGATCGCAGACGACCCATCGCCCACGGGCGAGCGCGGGCCGGATCAACCGCGCGACATGGTCCGAGCGGGCCGCGGCGAACAGCAGCGCCTCGGCCTCCGCCTCCCAGCCCTGGCCTGGCGGGTCGAGCAGGAGCGAGCGGATCGCCTCGGCTCCTGGCGTGCCGCCCGGCTCACGGGTGAGCACCACATCGTGCCCATATGCGCGCAGCGCTTCAGCCAGCAGGCGGGCCTGGGTCGACTTGCCGGCCCCCTCCCCGCCTTCGAGCGCAATGAACCGGCCCCGCGTCACCGGGTCAGGCCCACAAGGCCGTTCAGCATGCGCCGAAACGGATTGGCCCGCTTCACCGCCTCACCGGCGTAAAGCGGGACGTTGAACGTCTCAATGCCCTCTCCGGAGACTTCGAGCCGGGCCACCTGCTCACCTTTGCGCAGCGGCGCCCTGAGCGGGCCGCGATAGCGGATCGCGAGCGAGACCGGCACATCCTGCCCGGCCGGCATGGTCACGCCAATATCGCGCGCCACAACGAGCGGAATCTCGCTCCGATCCCCTTCCTGGACCCGGGCCGAACCGACCGTGTCCCCGTCCGCGAAGAGCGGGTGGCTTTCGAACATGGTGAAGCCCCAGTCGAGATATTCGCGCGAGGTCCTGGCCCGCTGGATACCATTGCCCGGTGTGACCACCACCAGAGCCAGCCTGCGGCCATTTCGTTCAGCAGTGCCGAGGAAAGTCGCGCCGGCTTCGCGTGTATAACCGGTCTTGATCCCGTCACCGCCCGGATAGCTGCCGGTGAGCGGTTCGTGATTGCGCTGCGTATAGCCGTTGAAGGAGAAGGTCTCGTGCCCGAAATAGCGCTTGTAGAGTGCCGGATGCCGGGAAATCAGCGCATCCGCGAGCGTCACGAGATCGCGCGCGCTGGTGAAGGTCTTCCCGCCATCGGGAAAGCCGTTCGGCGAGCCGAAATAGCTGTCGTGCATACCCAGTTCGCGCGCCTTGGCGTTCATCATGGCGACCCAGCCGGCAAGCGAGCCGGCGGCCCCCTCAGCCAGGACCACGCAGCCGTCGTTGGCCGAAACCGTGGTGATCCCGTGAAGCAGGACGTCGACGCTGATCCGCTGGTCGGCGAGCACGAACATGGACGAGCCGGTACCCGACCATTCCCGCGCGGTCTCGGGCCTGACGGTGAAGACCTGCTGCGGTGTCAGCTTGCCGTCCTCGATCAGTTCGAAGGCGAGAAATGCGGTCATGACCTTGGTCACCGAGGCGGGCAGGAAGCGGCGCGTTTCCTCGCGCGCGTGCAATTGCTGGCCCGAAGACAGGTCTACCAGCAAGGCGATCGTCGCCTTGTCCCGACCGGGCGGGTGCAATTGGGCATTCCCATTCGCCGGGGCCAGCATCAGGCCCAGCCCCGCAACCGCAACTATCGCTCGCAATGTCCTGTTCAAGCCCGCTCCTGCCGCCCCGCCCCAGGCAAGCGGGGCGCAAAATTCCAACGATCGAGATTCGCGCCGATCTATAGCCGGGGCTCTGTCGCTTGGCGAGCGAGGGCCCCGACTTGCCCCACAGGCGACAGACCGGCGGCGGCGCGGCTCAGCGCGCGATCGCGTCGGCCAGCAGGCCCACGCTCATCGCGTAGTAATTCGAGCAATTGTATTCGAGGATGACCCGGTAGTTCCCGGTCAGCAGCCAGGCATCGCTGCCCGGTCCGTCGGGTTCGAACAGCGAAGCCATCACATCGTCGGCAATGGCGCGCTGCGGCTGCACGCCCAGCGCCTTCCATTCGGCGACGGTCTTCCACTGGCTGTGGCGCCCGTGGACGCGCGGGCAGACCGGAGCGACGATCTTCGTCTGGATCGCCTTGCGGTCGAGCCCCGCCGGCACGCGCGCCGCCACGCCCCAGGGTTCGCCCTGGCGCCAGCCAGCGTCGCGGAAGTAATTGGCGATCGAATGGAGCGTGTCGGCGCGGCTGTTCCAGATGTCCTTGCGCCCGTCGCCGTCGCCATCGACCGCCAGGCGGAGATAAACGCTGGGCAGGAACTGCGGATTGCCGAAGGCGCCGGCCCAGCTGCCTTCGAGCTGGCTGCGTGGAAAGCCCATGTCGGCAATCTTGAGCAGGTCGATGAATTCGTTCTCGAACAAATCGCGCCGCCGCCCTTCCCAGGCCAGCGTGGCCAGCGAGCGGGCAAGATCGAAATTGCCCTTGAAACTGCCGTAATTCGTCTCGTGCCCCCAGATCGCGATCAGGATCGGCGCGGGGACGCCATATTGCCGCTCGACTTGGCCGACGAGCCCGGCGACCGAGGCGTAGGTCCGGCGACCACCCTCGATCCGCGCCGTGTCGACATGGCGCGCGATATAGGGCGCCAGCAGCGGGAAGCCGGTACTGCTCGGCGTGCCCGGCTGGCCGCGGTCGAGCTCGATCACCCGGTAGTTGGGCGTGAGGCCCGCGGTCATCGCCCGGATCGTCGCCTCGCTCACACCTTCACTGCGCGCCTTCGCCTGAACTTGCTGAAGATAGGCATCGAAACTCAGACCCGCCGGCTGCGCCACCGCTCCCTGCATGGGAACCGCAAAAAGCAAGAGGAAGGCGGAAGCGATCAGACGTTTGCGCATGCTCATGCCGATGAAAATGCCACATTCCGCCGGGACTGGGAATCCCCTTGCGACGAAGGGAATCCCGGCAGCGCCCGGCGGACCTCGTCAGTGGATCAGTCGAACAGCGCCGGATCGGGCTGCATGTCCGGATTGTTCGCCAGCATCTCGGAAAGAGGCGGGAAACCGCAGTTTTCCTCGCCTCCGCAATTGGTGATCGTGTGGACATTGGTGATCTTGCCATTCACGACCCGGAAGGTGTGCACGTCGGCCAGCCCTTCCTCGCCACCAAAGCGCAGGAACACGGCAACTGCGCCGCGCTCCTCGTCCACGATGTAGCTCCGGTCGACCAGAGCCACGCCTTCCGGAACACCGACGTCGCAGCTGTCGCTCGCTTCGCCCTTGCCGGTATAGATTCCACCTTCAAGCCGGCGGCAGGGGGTCCCCCACGGCACCTCGACCGAAGGATCGTTGAACTTGTCGAGATAGGCGTTTGCCGCCGCCATGATTTCCTCGCGCGTGGAACGCTGGTCCTCGGGCAGGACTCCCCAGTCCTCGCGGCTTGCATAGGCAAGGGTCTTGTCCGCATCGAAAAGCCAGTCCCCCGTCGTGCTGGTGATGATGTTGACCTCGCTTACGCCGAAGTAGCCGGTGCCGAACTTGGCGCCGGTGACATAAGGTTCCGGCTGGAGCATGACGGCCTCGACATAGACCTGGCATTGCATCGTATCGAGCAGCGCGAGATGCCATTCGATCGGCCGTTCGACCGACATGATCCCTTGCGATACGGAACTGCGCTCGAAATTCTCGCGCAACACGAACCATTCGCCGACCGGAAGATTGCCGAGTACATTGGCCTCTTCCTGAGCCTTGACGTAGCCGTCAGCCAGTTGCTGGAGACTTTCGCGGGTGCACCCCTGGGCGGCGGCCGGCGTCGCAACCAGCACCGCGCCGAGCGCGGAAACAGAGAGGGCAACGGTACGGAGATTCATGCTTTTCACTGTATATCCTTCATTCAGTCGAACAGGGCCGGATCGGGTTGCATCCCCGGGTTTCGCTTCAGCATTTCCGGGAAGGGGTCAAATCCGCAATTGAGGTCCTCGCCGCAATTGGTAATCGTGTGGACATAGCGGATCTTTCCGTCCTCGATCCGGAAGCGGTGGCTGTCGGGCCTGGCGTTGGGGCCCATCTTGAGCTGGACGTCCACTGCACCGAGAACCGGATCGATGACATATTGCCGATCGACCATGGCGATGTTGGCGGGCACGCCGACATTGCAGCTATCGGTCGCTACGCCCTTGCCGGTATAGACGGCGCCCTCGAGCCGGTTGCAGGGTTGCCCCCAGGGCACTTCGGCATCCTTGTCCATGAACAGGTCGAGATAGGCATCGGCCGCGGCCTGCAATTCCTCGCGTGAGTTTCGCTGCGCTTCGGGAATTTCCGACCAGTCTTCGCGCTGCGCATAAGCAAGCGTCATCTTGGCATCGAACAGCCAGTCGTGCGGCTGTGCCACGATCACGCTGAAATTGCTCCCCGTCCCCCCGAACGCCCGGAACTGCACGGCGAGCGTGTGAGGATCGGCATCGTCGGTGATGATCATCTCCAGCGACACGCTGCACGCCGTCGTATCGAGCAGAGCCCGCGACCAGTCCACCTTGAGCGGCTTGGACAAGGTATCACTCGAAAGGCTCGCAAGCTTGAAATTCTCCCGATAGACGACCCAATTGCCCATCGGGATGATGTTGGCCTGCCCCGCCGTCTGGGCTTCGACATATTTGTCGGCCAGGCTCTGCAGCATGTCCCGCGTGCAGCCGCCCTGTGCGGCGGCCGGCGAAGCCGCAGCAAGCATTCCTCCCGCAGCCGCAACCAGCCCGGCCAATCGGATCATCGTCCTGCGCATTGATCGAATGCCTCCCATCCCCGGCACCGGCTGGCCTGTCCGGCTCCGGCACTCATTGACTTTGCCTGACTATCATGCCGCCCGGCTTTCCGCAGGTAAAGCAGCAAATCCACTGGCGACACCTTCACAAGCGGACGGCGTGCAGATAGCTCCTGCCTGTCCCCGGCTCTGTAGCGCAAAGGTTCCGGCATGTCCGATCCCGTTAACCGTCTCCTCACCATCATGGCCCGCCTGCGGCACCCGGAAACCGGCTGCGAGTGGGACCGGGCACAGGATTTTGCGACGATCGCGCCCTACACGATCGAGGAAGCCTATGAGGTCGCCGATGCGATCGAGCGGGAGGCCATGACCGAACTGCGCGAGGAACTGGGAGACCTGTTGTTCCAGGTCGTGTTCCATTCGCGGATGGCCGAGGAAGCAGGGCATTTTGCCTTCGCCGATGTGGCCGGGGCGATATCGGACAAGATGGAAGCCCGCCATCCACATATATTCGGGGACGAGGAGCACGGCGACCAGCCCGCGCGTTGGGAGGAGTTGAAGGCGGCAGAACGGGCACAGAAAGGCGCGCAGAGCGCCATGGACGGTGTTGCCCGTGCGCTTCCGGCCTTGCTGCGCGCGGAAAAGCTGCAGAAGCGGGCGGCCCGAGAAGGCTTCGACTGGCCCGATGCCGCGGGCGCGCGGGAAAAAGTGGTCGAGGAGATCGGTGAAGTGGACGATGCCGGCGCGGCAACGCTCGAAGAGGAATTCGGCGACCTGCTATTCGCCGTCGTCAATTGGGCACGCAAACAGGGAGTCGATCCCGAGCAGGCGCTGAGGGCCGCCAACAGCAAGTTCGAGCGCCGTTTCCGCGCCATGGAGGAGCTTTCGGCCGGCCGCTTCGCCTCGCTCGATCTCGCCGCCCAGGAGGAACTCTGGCAGCAAGTCAAAGCCACAAGGGGCTAATTCCCCTCCTGCCGGGCATTCGCCTCCCGCCATGCCTGCGCGCCAAGTTGCGACTGTCTCCGGACTGCGGGTACATGCACCTGCACCCCAGCGGTAAGTTCGACACCCAGATGCTCCGCCACTGAGCGGATGGTCGACTCCGGATCACGCAAGACATCCTCGAAATAGAGGACCAGCGGCTCGATGGCGAGCGCACGGTACATTGCCTCCCAGGCCGATTCCTGCTCGTCGATCAGGGCCAGGGCCCGGTTCAGGGCCGTCGACGAATAGGCCGGCTCCGGCCGCCCGCCGGTTTCCTGCTCGCTCCGCCATACGCCGGACAGCATCGCCCTGGCATAGGAAATTCCATGCGCCGTGCGATCGCGTCGGCGCAGCTGGATCACCGGGCTTCGCCGACCACGCGCGAACAGGGTACGCATGACCTGCCGAAGCAATCGAGGGTTCTCCTCCCCGAGGACCTCGAGTTGCAAGGGAAAGGCCTTGAGCCCGAATACGCCATTGGGCGAGGTCCGGTGCGAGAGCGCATGCTCCCAGACCTTTGTCTGTTCTTCGGGCGTGCCACTGGCATAGCCGGCCGGGCCGGCCGGTTCAAAGTTGAGATATTCGAGCGGGGCACCGAGGCAACCGCTTTGCCAGAGCAAGTGACTGACGAAGGTACTCCCGCTGCGCGGAACCGACGCCAGAAGGTATGTTAGTTTCGGATCACAAGCATTTGCAGAAAAGTCGAATTTCTTCTCATATCCGGTTTCGACCTTGCCCTGCATGATTGCCCCTAGAGCGTCGAATAGCGCCCAAACTCCTTGGCCGTAAGGCGCACCTCCATGGTCACGCACGGTTCCTTGGCGTCATCAGCCGGGCCTTCGGAAAGCACCTCACCATGGGCATGCAACCAGGCGATCTTGTGCCCGGCGCTGGAAGGGACTACGAATCGATAAATCTTCGCGTTTTTTGTCAGTATCTTACTGACGCTATCCAACAAGGTTTCGAGTCCAAATCCGCTCACGGCGGAAATCGGCACCACGGCGTCATTTCCTGCGGCCGCTTCCGCCAGCTCCGCCTTGCGCTCCTCGTCGAGCAGGTCCCATTTGTTCCATGCCTCGATGATCGGAATTGCACTGTCCCCGTCGTCGCCATCGATCACCTCGAGATCGCTAAGCACTTCAAGAACCTGAGCCTTCTGTGAAATATTGGCGGGATTGGAGATATCGCGCACGTGGACGATGACGTCAGCCGCGGTCACCTCTTCCAGGGTCGCGCGGAATGCTGCGACCAGTTGGGTTGGCAAGTCGGAAATGAATCCCACCGTGTCGGACAGGATCGCCTTTTCGACACCGGGCAGGCGGATCGCGCGCATGGTCGGATCGAGCGTAGCGAAAAGGAGGTCCTCCGCCATGACGTCACTGCCCGTCAGATGATTGAAAAGCGTGGATTTCCCGGCATTGGTATAACCGACCAGCGCGACCACTGGCCAGGGCGCCCTGCCCCGCCTTTCCCGATGCAGCGCCCGGGTCCTGCGCACCTGTTCTAGTTCCTTGCGCAACCGCCCCATGCGGGTGCGGATCATGCGCCGGTCGGCTTCGATCTGGGTCTCGCCCGGGCCGCCGAGGAAACCGAAGCCACCTCTCTGGCGCTCAAGGTGGGTCCAGCTGCGCACAAGCCGGCTCTGCTGGTAGTCGAGATGGGCAAGCTCGACCTGGAGCCGCCCTTCCGCCGTTGCCGCGCGTTCACCGAATATTTCCAGGATCAACCCGGTCCTGTCGATAACCTTGCGCTTGAGCTTCTGCTCGAGATTGCGTTGCTGGATCGCCGAGAGCGCACCGTCGACAATGACGAGTTCGGCCTCCTCGAGATTGCAGGCAGTCTCGATTCGCTCGATCTGCCCCTCGCCGAACAGGGTCCCCGGACGCACCGTGCGGATCGGGACGGCAAAGCTCTCGACCACCTCGATATGGATGGCGAGCGCAAGGCCGCAAGCCTCTTCGAGGCGAGCCTCAGCGTCCTCGCTGTAGCGCTGCCCCCGGATGTCCGGGCACACCACCACGGCGCGCGAACCGCGCGAGACTTCACCCAGCAGGTCGTCGTCGAAGCTCAGTCGTCGTCCTCGTCCCAGTCACCGGTCAGATCAACCGGCGATGCGGGCTGGATCGTAGAGACTGCGTGCTTATAGGCAAGCTGGACGAAGCCTTCGCGCTCGAGCAGCATGCAGAACAGGTCGAAACTGGCGATCCGGCCCTGGAGCATGACTCCATTGACGAGGAACATCGTCACCTGGACACCAGCTTCGCTGACGCTGGTGAGGAAGACGTCCTGAAGCAGGCGCTGCTTGCGATTCACCTCGCCATGACCGAACTGCTCGGCATCGACCGGCTGGCTCGGCATGATGGTCGAAATGGCGTGCTTGTAGACGAGTTGCGATTGGCCATCCCGCCGCAACAGGATCGAAAAATTGTCGAACCAGGTCACGATGCCCTGAAGCTTGACACCCTTTACCAGGAACATCGTCACCGGTGTCTTGTTCTTGCGAAGCAGGTTCAGGAAAGCATCCTGCAGGTTCTGCTGCTTCCCGCCATTGTCGCGCGCCGGCGTCTCGGATTTCGGTACAGGGCGAGCGGAAAGTGTCCGTCCGGTCATTTTTGACTCCATTTTTGTTGGCGGAGGGATGGCTATCCCGCCGCATTCTGGCCGCCCTCTGTTGTATCCAGATGACGACCGGCGTGGTGCAATGCAATATTAGGCGAATTCAACGCCAAGGCCAGCGGAATAATTCTCTGCCGGCAAGAAATGACGATCAGCTTTCGTCGCCGCTATCCTTCTCACGCGCCTGGCCGCGCTCTCCCATGCCCAGCAGCTTGAGCTTGCGATGCAGCGCCGAGCGCTCCATGCCGATGAAACCAGCGGTCTTGGAGATATTGCCCGAGAAGCGGCGAATCTGGATGCGCAGATATTCGCGCTCGAAGCTCTCGCGCGCCTCGCGCAGGGGCACGCCCATGAGGGAGGACAGACCCGATCCGCCACTGCCGGCTTCGTTACCCGTGATTTCGGGGGGCAGCATTTCGGTTTCCACCTGGCTCAGCTTGTCGCGCGGAGCGAGGATGACCGTGCGTTCGACGACATTGCGCAGCTGCCGGACATTGCCGGGCCAGTCGTAGGCCTGCAGCGCGGCCAGTGCTTCCGGCGCGATCTCCGGCGCCGGCAGGCCCTGTTCGGTCGCGTATCGCGCAAAGAAATGATCGGCGAGCGCCGGGATGTCGTCGCGTCGGTCGGCCAGCGGGGGAATCTCCACGGGCACCACGTTGAGGCGGTAATAAAGGTCTTCGCGGAAACGGCTTTCGGCGATCTCCTGCTCAAGATCGCGCGAGGAAGACGACACCACCCGGACGTCGACGCCAATCTGGCGATTGCCTCCAACGCGAACGAAGCTCTGTTCCGTCAGCACACGCAGGATACGGGCCTGCGTGTTTTCGGGCATGTCGGCCACTTCGTCGAGAAACAGGGTGCCGCCGTCGGCCAGTTCGAGCAGACCGGGCCGGACCAGCTTGCCGTCGGCCTCTTCGCCGAACAGTTCCTGTTCAAACCGCTCAGGCGTGATGCGCGCCGAATTGACGATGACGAAGGCCTTGTCCGCCCGCGGGCTCCAGCCATGCAGAAGCCGCGCCGCGACTTCCTTGCCTGATCCGGCCGGACCGCTGATCAACACCCGGCTGCCGGTGTTGGCGACCCGTTTCAGCGTGGCCCGGACCTGGTTGATGGCGGAGGAATTGCCGGTGAACTCGTCGCTCTGGGCCAGTTGCCCTTCGCGCAGGCGAGCGTTCTCGCGCCGAAGCCGCTCGGTTTCAGTCGCCCGTTCGACCAGCAACAACAGGCGGGAGGCCTCGAAAGGCTTTTCGATGAAATCCATCGCTCCGCGGCTGACCGCCGAGACGGCCGTATCGATATTACCGTGACCCGAGAAGATGATTACCGGCAGTTCGGGTTCGCGCGCCTTGATCGCATCGAGCACTTCGAGGCCATCCATCGCACTGCCATGGAGCCATACGTCGAGCAGAACGAGACTTGGCCGGCGCTCATCGATCATGGCCAGGGCAGTCGTACTGTCGGCCGCCGTGCGGCATTCATAGCCTTCGTCTTCGAGCACGCCGGAAACGAGTTCGCGAATATCCCGCTCGTCGTCCACTATGAGGATGTCGAGCGCCATCAGCCGTTCTCCAATTCATGCAATGTGTTCATTCGGCCGCCTCACTCCCGCTTCCGGCAACCGCCAGCGGATCGCGGGCGAACCTCAGGCTGACGCGCGTTCCGCCGGATTCGACCGATGCGAACTGCATCTCGCCGCCGTGTTCCTCGACAATCTTCTTCACGATGGCGAGACCAAGGCCGGTGCCCTTCTCACGCGTGGTGACATAGGGTTCGGCGATCCGCTCGCCGTCCTGCGGAAGCCCGATCCCATTGTCCTCCACGGTGACGGTCACGGACCCGTCATTGGCGGAGAGGCGTACCTCAATTCGGCCGCGGTAGTCCGGCTCGGCCCCTTTGGCCCTCGCCTCGACCGCTTCGGCCGCATTCTTGAGCACATTGGTCATAGCCTGACCGAACTGGTGCCGATCGCACTCGATCGCAGGAATATCCGGTCCCGCCTCGAAGGAGAAGTTGACCTCCGGCCTGGCGACTTCCTGCAGGAACAAGGCCTGACGCACGAGGTCAATCGGCCCCTCCTGCCGGAACACCGGCTTGGGCAGGCGCGCAAAGGAGGAGAATTCGTCGACCATCCGCCGCAGGTCGCCCACTTGCCGGATAATGGTCCCGGTCAGTTCCTCGAACAATTCGCGATCCTGTTCGATCTGCTTGAGGTAGCGGCGATTGAGGCGCTCGGTTGCCAACTGGATGGGCGTCAGCGGGTTCTTGATCTCATGCGCGATCCGCCGCGCCACGTCGGACCAGGCCGCCTGCCGCTGATCGAGGATCTGCCGCGTGATGTCCTCGAAGGTTACCACATGCCCCTCTCCCGAACCCGCGACCTTGACCGCCAGGGTCAACAGTTCGCCATCCCTGCTGTACTGGACCAAGCCGCTCGACAGGCCGGCGTCGACCAGGGCAGCAATCTGCGGGGCCGTATCAACCAGCCGCGCTTCGGATTCGGCGGGACCGGACTTGTCGTAGAGCAGCGACTGGGCCGAGCTGTTCATCAACAGGATACGGCCGCGATCGTCGAGCGACACGATCCCGGCCGTTATCGATTCGAGTACTGTCTCGATGAACACGCGCCGTTCGTGCAACTGGGTGTTGGCACCGACCAACGCTGCATTCTGCTGCTCGATCTGTGCGGTCATCCGGTTGAAGGCCCGGTTGAGCAGGCCGATCTCGTCAGGCCCCCTGCGCCCCTCGACCCGCAAGGCGTAATTGCCTGCGCCGACCTCGCGTGCTGCCGAGACGAGTTCGGTAAGCGGTTGCACCTGCCGATCCGCGAAGCGCAGGGCGAACCAGACAGCGACGCCGACCAGGGCCAGTGAAGCACCGAACAGCGCGATGTTGAAGCGCAATTGCAGCGACCGGGCGCTGGCCGTCAGCGCGTCGTAATCCTCGGAAACCCTCTGGGCACGCTGCCACATCTCGAACGCGGGGACATCCGATGTCCGGGCGTTGTAGAGATAGATGCCTGCACGGCGGTCGACAGCCGTGATCGCCTCCACCCTGTCTTCGGTAATTCCCGCGACAACCGATTCGCCCCCGTCGACCCGGGCAAGCGCCTCCGTCGTTACCCGTTCGGCAACGTCGGTATTGTCGGGACTGACAATGATCGCGGTGAGCAGCCGTCCATCTTCCGTCCGCTGGATCAGCGCGGAGACACCGAGCTCGCGTCCAAGCACCTGGTAAGTATACCATTCCTCGAACCCGGGATCGGCAATCGAGGCGTTCTGGAGTTCGTAGCGTAGGTCGCCGGCCATGGTGATCGTCTGCTGGGCTACGTCGAGCTGCGTTTCCTGGTAGATGTTTTCCGCCAGCTGATTGGCATTCTCGAGCACACCACGATTTTCGTCCGAGAACCAGAACTGCACCCCCTGGTGGATCATTACCGAGGCGAAGACGGCCACCAGCAGCGTCGGAACCGCCGCGATCATCGAAAAGAAGAAAACCAGCCGGACATGCAGTCTGGCCGTGCTTCCCGCGGCACGCCGTATGGCGATCTTGCGCCCGGTCAGCACGATCAGACTAAGCGCCGGGATAAGGGTCCCGACCAAGAGCGCGGCCGACTGGTAGGAACTCATCAGCTCGCCCGAATTGGCCGTCCCGGTGAGGACGAACCAATTGACCAGCAGCATGATGATCAGGGCGGCATAGGCAAGGATTTCGAGAACGGCGGCGAGATTGGCCTTGCGCGAAGCCACCAGCAACCGGCGCCACCAGCGCGGCGTCGGCCGGAGTCGCGAATCCCGGACCTTCAGGGTTTTCTCTCCAGCCATCGTTGCGCCGTTACAACGTGACTGTTGCAGAAATGCAAGGGCCGATTTCGTGTACAGGACTGGCGGACACTCAGGGGCGGCGCAGGTAGCTTTCCGGATCGATCTCCAGTTCGCCAAGCCGCTTACGTAGTGTGTTGCGGTTGATGCCGAGCATCTGTGCCGCGCGCAACTGGTTCCCGCCCGTCTCGCCGAGCGCATATTCGAACAGCGGTCGTTCGAACGCCGCCAGGGCGCTGTGATAGAGTTGCCCATCGGCCGGCCGGCACTCGGACAGCCAATTGGTCAGCGCGTGGCTGAAATCGGCCAGTTCGCCCGCCGGCACGGACGTCTCGAAGGTCTCGTCGAGCAGCCCTGCCACCGTCTGGTAATCGATAATTTCGTCGCGCGCGAGGAGCGCCAGCCGGAAGACTACATTGCGCAATTCACGGACATTGCCCCGCCAGGGCTGGCGGGCGAGCAATTCGCAGGCGCGGTCCGAAATCTGCCGCCGTGGCAAGCCTTCTTCGGCGGCACGGTGCAGAAAGTGACGGGCCAGCGCCGGCACATCGTCCGCCCGTTCGCGCAAGGGCGGCATCTGGATCGGGACCACATTGAGTCGGTAGAACAGGTCCTCACGGAACTTGCCCGCCGCGATCAGCGGTTCGAGATCGCGATTGGTCGCGGCGATTATGCGGACATCGACCCGGATTTCCTCATTGCCGCCGACCCGTCGGATCTTGCCGGACTGAAGCGCGCGCAGCAGGCGGGTCTGAGCCTCGATCGGCATGTCTCCGATCTCGTCAAGGAACAACGTCCCGCCGCTCGCCTGTTCGAACTTGCCAATGTTGCGCGCCATTGCGCCGGTAAAGGCGCCCTTCTCGTGGCCGAACAGCTCGCTCTCGATCAGTTCGTGGGGGATTGCCGCGGTATTGACCGGCACGAAGGGGCCCGTCCGCCGCTGCCCAAGCTCGTGGATCGCCTCCGCAACAAGTTCCTTGCCGGTTCCGCTTTCGCCAAGAATCAACACGGTCAGGTCGTTGCGCAGGACGCGCGTGATCATGCGATAGACGCCCTGCATCGGCTTGCTGCGGCCGACCAGCGGCAGGCTGCTTGTCGCCTCGGCCACTTCCTCGCCGGCGTTGCTGCTGCGGGCTTCCGCGGCCTGGCGAGCAGCCTTAATGAGCTCGTCAAGGTCGAAGGGCTTGGGGAAATATTCGAAGGCGCCGGTGTCACTTGCCCTTACTGCCGTATCGAGCGTGTTCTGGGCCGAGAGGATGATGATCGGCATATGAGGCGCGGTGTCGCGCACATGGCCGATGCTTTCGATCCCGTCTCCATCGGTCAGCATGACGTCGGTCAGCATGACGTCGAATTCATTTTCGCTCAGCGCCCGGTCGCGGCAGGCGATACTGTCGCAGCAATCGACCTGGAATCCTTCCGCCTCCATCGCGGCAGTGATAATGGTGGCAATGGACGTATCGTCTTCGACCAGCAGGGCTCGCAAGTGGCTCACTCCTCTCTTCCTATCGGGCTACGGGCAAATGAACCCGGAAGTGGGTCAGCCCCTCGCCGTCATCGCGTTCGTGGACGATCCGCGCATTCATGTCCCTCACCAGCTTGCTGACAAGAGCCAGACCCAGCCCCTGGCCGTTCTTCTTGCTGGTCACGAAGGGTTCGAAAATGTGATCGCGCAATTCGGACGGTACGCCCGGACCATTGTCGCTCACCCGGATCTCGACGGGCAGCTTGATCGGACGCCCGAGACGAATTGCGCTCATGACAAGGCCACTGACGAAACGCGTTCGCAAGCGGATCGTCGGATCGGGCGAATCCCGGCAGGCGTCCCGCGCATTGGTCATCAGATTAAGCAGCACCTGGACCAGGGCCTCCTCATTGGCGAGCACCGGCGGGATCGAAGGGTCGAATTCCTCTGCCAGCCGGACTCCCGAATCGTCTGCCGCCAGAAACACGTCCTTGGCCCGCCGGATGACTTCGTGAAGGTTGCAGGGTGCCACCGGCTCCGGCTGCTCACGGCCGAGCGATTGCATGCGGTCGATCAGCTTGGCGATCCGGTCGACTTCGACCGCGATCATCCGGGTCAGCTTCTTCTCGTCTTCGCCGAGCTTGCGGTCGAGCAATTGCGCTGCCCCGCGAATGGCGGACAGCGGGTTCTTGATCTCGTGCGCGAGAATGGCCGGTGCGCGAAGCGGCAGTTCCTCGGTTTCGCCCAATCCGTCGGCATTGCTCGCCTCGTGCAGGGTCATTACCTGCCAACCCGGAGAATTGGCCACCGGAGCCAAAGTGATGTCTACCGGACGCAGCGGCTTGCCGTCGATACGGGTCGGAACCGCATGGGCCGAAATCGGTGTATCGACCTGCGAGAGCCATTGCCGCACCCGGTCACCCTCGAATTCCATGACTTCGAACAGCGACTTGCCCGACAGCTTGCGAGACGCCTTACCGATCATCTGTTCGGCAGCCGGATTGGCGTTGAAGATAGTCAGATCGGGCTTGAGGACCACGACAGCCATGGCCACGCTGCCGAGCAGCTTGGCGGCTTCGGGTGCCAGTGCAACCGGCCGGGTTTCGTTCACGCGGCCTGCCGCCTCAGAAAAGGTTCGTAGAAGCGCTCGAGCTCGCCAATCACCTGCGACGCGTCGTCGATGAAATTGACCTTGTTGCGGAAATCGGCCGAGCCGTGCAGGCCCTTGGTGTACCAGCCGATGTGCTTGCGGGCGACCTTGACCCCAACATCCATGCCATAGAGTTCGAGCATGCCGTTGTAATGCTCGACCAGCGTTTCGTATTGCTCCTCGAGCGGCGGATTCTCCAGCATCTCACCCGTGCGCCACCAATGCATGACCTGGCCGAGCAGCCACGGCTTGCCATAGGCGCCGCGGCCGATCATTACGCCGTCCGCGCCGCTCTGCCCGAGGGCAGCGGCTGCATCCCCGATAGAACAGATGTCGCCGTTGACGACGACGGGGATCGACACCGCCTCCTTGACCTTGCGGACAAAGGCCCAGTCCGCTTCGCCCTTGTACATCTGGTTCCGCGTGCGGCCGTGGACCGTGATCATCTTCACGCCGATGTCCTCGGCGATCCGTGCCAGATCGGGCGCATTGAGACTGGCATGATCCCAGCCCATGCGCATCTTGACCGTGACCGGCACCTCGACCGCCTCGACCGTTGCCTTCATCAGCTTCGCCGCGAGCGGCACCTCGCGCATCAGCGCCGAACCGGCGAAGCCGTTGACGACCTTGCGCACGGGACAGCCGAAATTGATGTCGATGATCGCGGCACCGCGATCCTGGTTGAGCTTTGCCGCCTCGCCCATGGATTCGGGGTCACAGCCGACCAGTTGCATCGAGACCGGATCTTCGCTCGCATGCCAGGCCGCCTTCTGGATCGACTGGCGCGTGTCGCGGATTGCCGCCTGGCTGGCGATCATCTCGGTGACATTGAGGCCCGAGCCATAGCGGCGGACGAGTGTGCGAAACGGCAGGTCCGTGACACCGGTCATCGGCGCCAGGACTACCGGGCAGTCGATCGATACCGAGCCGATCGCGATCGGCTTCAGCGGCGGAGGGGACGGAAGCTTGCTCAAGGTATTAACAATATGTGCCTAAAAAACAGGCAGCGCATAGTGGATTGCGACCATGGCCGCAAGCGGCTACCCGCGCAGCCGATGAAAAGCGCAAAGCCAGGCTCCACCCTTGCCGCCATCATCGTCGCGGCCGGCCAGGGCCTGCGTGCCGGTCAGCCTCTGCCCAAGCAATTTGCCATGTGGCACGGCAAGCCCGTGCTCCGTCATTCCGCCGAAGCGCTTGCCAAGGTCGGTGTCCGTCCGATCGTGGTCGCCATCCCGCAGGGCACGCAGCAAATCGCCAACGAAATCCTCGCGGGCCTCCCCGAGGTGCATTTGGTGACCGGCGGCGAAACCAGGCAGGCTTCGGTCAGGCTGGCACTCGAGAGCCTTGCTATCGAAGCGCCGAAGAATGTCCTGATCCACGATGCCGCCCGGCCGAAGCTATCCCGGACTGTTATCGACCGCTTGTCCGACGCCCTCATCCGCCATCCGGGCGCGATCCCGGTCCTGCCCGTCGTCGACAGCATGGTCCATGCGGAAAATGGGCTGATGGCAACCGCCGCGCGCCGCGAAGATCTGCGCCGGGTGCAGACTCCCCAGGCCTTTCGATTTCAGGACATCCTCGAGGCTCACCGACGATGGGACGGCGCGCTCGACGCGGGCGATGACGCCCAGGTCGCGCGCGCAGGCGGTCTCGAAGTGGTCCTCGTCGAAGGCGACGAAGCCCTGCACAAATTGACCTTCGCGGAGGATTTCATGGACGACAGACTCGCGATCCGGATCGGCACCGGCTTTGACGTCCACCGTCTCGAAGCTGGCGAGGAATTGTGGTTGTGCGGGGTCAGGATCGACCATTCCAAGGGCCTCGCCGGGCATAGCGATGCCGATGTCGGAATCCATGCCCTGGTCGATGCCCTGCTCGGCGCCGTCGGGGCGGGCGACATCGGACAGCATTTCCCACCCAGTGATCCGCGATGGAAAGGGGCGTCCTCGGGCCGCTTTCTCGAACATGCCGTCCAGTTGGTGGGTGAAGCGGGCTTCCGGGTCGGCAATGTCGACGTTACACTCATTTGCGAAACGCCGAAGATCGGCCCGCATCGGGATGTCATGCGAGAAAGGCTGGCCGTCCTCCTGGGCGTGGACAGTAGCGCGATCAGCGTCAAGGCGACCACTACCGAGCGGCTGGGCTTTACCGGTCGCGGTGAAGGGATCGCCGCGCAGGCAGTGGCCACGGTGGTCGCACTGGATTGAAGCCGAAGGAGTTCGCATGAATACCGCAAAACTGAGCACCGCAGCGCTGGCTGCAGCGGCCCTGGTCCAGGCCCCTGCCGCGATGGCGCAGCAGTGCCTGACGGCCGGCGAGGTGTCCTCATTGGCTATCTACGTCGTTCCGCATGCCATCAAGGGCGTGCAGAGCGGTTGCGGCACCGAACTGGGGAGCGGTAGCTGGCTGGCCACGGACGGCGCGGGAATGAGCGCGCGTTACGCCGCGCTCGGCAGTGAGGCCTGGCCCGGTGCCAAGCGTGCCCTGCTGCTTTTCGCGTCCAGCGCCACGGGCGCAGAGCAATCGCAAGCGGAGCCTGACATCACCGCCTTGCTCGCCGGGTTGCCTGACGAATCGCTTCGTCCACTGGTCGATGCCATCATCCTCCAGAAGGTCGCCGAATCGGTGAAGCCGGACAGCTGCCGCAGCGTCGACCGGGTCCTGGAAGTGCTTTCCCGCTTCGAACCGCAGGATGCGGCGGAGTTGCTCGGGGTCCTCCTCTCGCTGGTCGACCTCAAGGATCCGCAAATCTGCCCGCTGGAGGACTCGTGACCGATACGCTTCTGCCTCGCAAGCTGGTCGAGCTTGCCCGCCTTGTGGTCGACGAGAACAAGGCAGCCGGGCGCACCGTCGCCGTGGCGGAGAGCTGTACCGGCGGGCTCGTCTGCGCCGCGCTAACCGAGATCGCCGGCTCCTCGGCCGTGCTCGATCGCGGTTTCGTGACCTATTCGAACGAGGCGAAGCAAAAGCTGCTCGACGTTCCGGCGGATATCATCGACGCGTTCGGGGCGGTTTCGGTCGCCTGCGTCTACGCGATGGCCCAAGGTGCTCTGAAGCTGAGCGACGCGGATGTCGCCGTGGCAATCAGCGGGATAGCCGGGCCCGACGGTGGCAGCGAACAGCGCCCGGTGGGAACGGTCGTCTTCGCCCGATCGCTGCGCGAGCAGGAAACGCCTGACGCCGAGGAGCGTCATTTCAAGGACAGCGGTCGCGGCGGTGTCCGGCTTCAGGCGGCGCTGGTCGCGCTCGAACTGCTACGGCCGTAAAGCTCGTCGGCCCGCGCTTCGAAGGCCGCGACCATCTTGCGGAAGGCGCGATCGAAATATTGCCCGGCCAGCGCCTCGAACATGCGGTTGCGGAACGTGAAGGACACGCTGAATTCGACTTCGCACCCGCCGCCCTCGCCGGGTCGGAATTCCCAGCAATTGTCGAGATCCTTCATCGGGCCATCGAGATAGATCACCTCGATGTTGCGGGGCCGGGACTTGATTACTCGCGAGGTGAATTTCTCGCGCAGCGCCTTGAACCCGACCAGCAGATCGGCAACCATCTCCGTCTCGCTGTCCGAGCGTATTCGTACCCCAACCACCCAGGGCAGGAATTCGTGGTAGCGGCCGACATCGGCGACGAGATCGTACATCTGTTCCGCCGAATAGGGCAGTCGGCGTGTTTCGTGGATTCCCGGCATCAGGCCTTCTGTTTCGCCAGCTTTGCCTCGCGCGCGGCACGCATCTGGGCAAAGTCGTCACCGGCGTGATAACTCGAACGGGTCAGCGGACTGGCAGCGACCTGGAGGAAGCCCTTGGCCCGACCGATCGCGCCATAGGCATCGAAAGCCTGCGGGGTAACGAATTCCTCCACCCTGGCGTGTTTTGGCGTCGGCTGGAGATACTGGCCCATCGTGATGAAATCGACCTGAGCGCTGCGCATGTCGTCCATCACCTGATGGACTTCAAGCCGCTGCTCGCCCAGCCCGAGCATGATCCCCGACTTGGTGAAGATCAGCGGATTGTGGTTCTTGACCTCTTCGAGCAGGCGCAGCGAGGCATAGTAGCGCGCGCCCGGCCGGATCGTCGGATAGAGCCGCGGAACGGTTTCGAGATTGTGGTTGTAAACATCCGGCCCCGCAGCGCAGATCGCCTCGACCGCTTGGCGCATCTTGCCGCGAAAATCGGGTGTGAGAATTTCGATCGTGGTTTCCGGAGTCGTCCGCCGCAACGCCTCGATCACCTTCACGAACTGGCCTGCGCCGCCGTCGGGCAGGTCGTCGCGATCGACCGAGGTAATCACGATATGCTTGAGCGCCATTTCCGCCGCCGCGACTGCCACGTTTTCCGGCTCGAGCGGATCGACCTTTCGCGGCATGCCGGTCTTCACATTGCAGAAGGCGCAGGCCCTTGTGCAGACATCGCCAAGGATCATCACAGTCGCGTGCTTCTTGGTCCAGCACTCGCCGATGTTTGGGCAGGCCGCCTCCTCGCACACCGTGTTGAGGTTGAGCTCGCGCATGAGCTTGCGAGTCTGGTGGTAGCCCTGGCTGACCGGGGCCTTGACCCGGATCCAGTCCGGTTTGCGCTGCCGCGGCAGCTTGGGATCGCTGGAGATGTCGTTCATGAAGCTCACTTAAGGGCAATTGCGCGATCTTGCCAGCCCCCTGCCGCCTGTGCTTTTAGCATGCCATGAGCGCCCCCTCGTCCCCTGTTCTCGACCACCTCATCGACGGCTATCGCCGCTTTCGCGAAAACCGCTGGTACCCACAGCGCGAACGCTGGGCGGAGCTCCGCGAAGGCCAGTCCCCGCAGGTCATGGTGATCGCCTGTTCGGATAGCCGGGTGGACCCGGCGCAGGTGTTCGACGTCGATCCCGGTGAGATCTTCGTGATCCGCAATGTCGCGGCCATGGTCCCGCCCTTCGAAACCACACCCGGCCATCACGGCGTCTCGGCCGCACTCGAATTCGCGGTGCAGGTATTGCGGGTGAAGGAAATCGTGGTCATGGGCCACGGCATGTGCGGCGGTTGCAAGGCCGCCCTGACCCAGGAGATGCATGGCTGCGAGCCCGGCAAGGGCGGCTTCGTGGCCGACTGGATCGGCCTGCTTGACGAGGCGCGCGAACCGGTGGTCGCACAATACGGCACCGAAGGCAGCGACGCCGAGCGGGCAATGGAACACGCCGGGGTCAAGGTCAGCCTGCAAAACCTGCGCACATTTCCCTGCGTCCAGGCCAAGGAAGCGCGCGGCACACTGGTGTTGCGCGGGGCTTTCTTCGCCATCGCCGACGGGGTTCTGCACCTGCTGGATGAGGAAAGCGGCACCTTCGCCCCTGCCGCCTGACTTGCGCGGCCTGCATTCGCCCGCCATGTAGGCCGGCATGCCCGAAGACATCCTGAAGAACATCGCCCTGTTGATCGACGCCGACAACGCAAGTCATCGCGGCATTGATCCGGTCCTGACCGTTCTCGCCGAGCTTGGCCAGGTCAATATCCGTCGCGCCTATGGCAATTGGGCCAAGCCGGCCCTGTCAGACTGGAACAAGATTACCCATCGTTTCGGGCTGCAGCCGGTCCAGCAGTTCGACCTTACCAAGGGCAAGAACGCGACCGACATGGCCATGACCATCGACGCGATGGACCTGCTCTACGACGGCAAGGTGGACGGCTTCGGGATCATGAGCAGCGATAGCGACTTCACCCCGCTGGTCACCCGTCTCCGGCAGGACGGGCATATCGTTTACGGCTTCGGCAGCGCGAAGGCGCCCGAGGCCTTCAAGACGGCCTGCACGCGCTATATCGATGTCGACCAGTTGATCCGCACGACGTCCAAGGAAGACGGCAAGGCCGAAGGCGACAGTACGCCGATCGACAAGGAACTCATCGACCTGCTGGGTGCTGCCTGGAAGGCCGCAAGCCGCGACGACGAAGGCTTCGCCAAGCTGCAAGAAGTCGGTCAACTGGCTGGCAACCGTTCAAGCTTCGACGTCCGCAACCACGGCTTCAAGAGGCTTAGCGAACTCATGCGTGCTGCCGGCGACTACTTCAAGCTGGAGCGCCGGCCCGACAACCAGCTCTACGTCAAGCGGCTGCGCTGAAGGACAAGAAAAAGGGCGCCGGGAAATCCATTCCCCGGCGCCCTCTCGAACTCATCCTGCCAGAACTGCGATCAAACGCCCTGCTTGGAATCCACATAAGCGATCCAGAGCTCGGCGATCGGCCCACGCGTACCGGAAACCTGACCGAGCGAAGCCTTGGCATCCGCATATTTGCCCTGCATCGCCTGTGCGATACCGAGACGCGTATTAGCCCGGGCGGCATCGACACCGGCCTTGCCCAGCGCCGTCTGGAGCAGTTCCTCGGCCTTGGCGTAATCCTGGAACGACATGAAGCTGTCGCCGACGCCCAGTGCGACGCGCGGATTGGCCGAACTCTGCGCTTCGGCGACCAGGCCGGCGGTTTCGGTACGGTCGGCGGCGGCCCGGCCCGAAGCAAGGTCGTAGGATTCCTTGATATAGGGATTGTCCATCGCGACGAGATCCTTCGAGACGGCATAATCGACCACCCGAACAACCTCATTCGGCATCCGACGAGGATCCGCGGCCTCGACATAGTCGAGCACTTCCTGTCCGTTGTCGAAGGAATTGGTCACCAGCATCAGGCGCAGGAGGTCGAGCCGCTCCTCGGGGGTGAAGCTGTTGGTTTCCTTCACCACGCGGACCGCATCGCGCCAATTCCGCTCGGTCGGATAGCGGGCGACCAGCATCGCGGCCCAATCGCCGGCCTCGGCCTTGAGACCGGACTCATAGGCAACACCGAGCCCGCGGCGAAGCCAGGACTCCTCGACCGCTACGCCGGACGCGTCGCGCTTGTCGATTTCGCCCTTGAGATAGGTCAGGCCCTGCGCCTGCTGATTACCCCGGAAATAGGTCTCGGCCAGCATGCCCTGGGGGCTGTTTTCGGTATAGCCGGCGGCAATCGCACGTTCGAGGAACGGGCGGGCTGCAGCATAATTCTGTTCACCGAAATAGAAATTGCCGACGAAGAAATTGAACTGGCCGACTTGCGCCTCCGGAACCTTTCCAGCCTCGAGCTGCATCTCGAGGCCGCGGCGCTGGAGAACCGTGTCACCAAGCTTGCCGCCCGCGGCAATCAACAGGGAGCCGGCCGCCATCTTGTCGTCTACCGTCTCGACAGCCGCGATCACGGAATCGAGTTGCGGGCGCAGCGGTTCGGCCGCGGCAGCATCGGCGGCAGCGCTGAGCGCCTCGTTGACCGGCGCATAGGCCTCCACGAAGGCCTTGGAATAATCTGCCTTGTCCTGCGCATGGGCAGGGGCTGCAAAAAGGGTGGACGCCATCATCGTTCCGCCGGCGAGTGCTGCGGTCATCGCAAAGGCCGAAACGAAGCCCATGCCGGATTTGCGCAAGGCGGAAGCGGTCACTTGGAACATCAATTCTTCTCCTTGTCAGGAAGACTGGATGGGGGCTCGCCCCCTGAAACTCATGAACACGCGCGGGCAGATGCCGTGTCGCGCGGGCAATTGCAACGTCCGGCTAGGCAAATGCGGCTGAATGAGGTTTGAATGCGGCTGACAGCTGCCATTCCGGGGCTTGTGCGCGACCCGTCGGAGAGGCAGCGAGGCAAATGTGGAAAAAGGCCCGATTCCAGTCGCTCACACGCGGCTTGCGCTGGCCTCATCGTCCCCTATCGCCTAGGGTTTGGGGCATTGTTCCAAACAACAACAATAATTGAGCGATACCGCAGTTGAGCGACACTACCGACACTTTTGATCCGCCCGCCGGGCCGGATGAATTCGACCGCATCGACATCGTCGATGAGATGAAGACGAGCTATCTCGATTACGCGATGAGCGTGATCGTGAGCCGCGCTCTGCCGGACGTCCGCGACGGGTTGAAGCCGGTCCATCGCCGGATTCTTTACGCCAGCCAGGAAGGCGGGTTCGTTCACAACCGGCCCTACCGCAAATCGTCGAAAATCGTCGGCGACGTGATGGGTAACTACCATCCGCATGGCGACAGCGCGATCTACGACGCGCTGGCGCGTATGACGCAGGACTGGTCGATGCGCGTGCCGCTGATCGACGGCCAGGGCAATTTCGGCTCGATGGACCCCGATCCCCCGGCGGCCATGCGCTACACCGAAGCGCGTCTGGCACGGGTAACCACAACCCTGCTCGACGATCTCGACAAGGATACGGTCGATTTCATCGACAATTACGACGGCTCGCGCCGGGAACCGTCGGTCCTGCCCGCCCGTTTCCCGAACCTGCTGGTCAATGGCTCGGGCGGGATCGCAGTCGGCATGGCGACCAATATCCCGCCGCACAATCTGGGCGAAGTGATCGATGGCTGCCTCGCGATGATCGAGGATCCGGGCATCACCAGCGAACAATTGCACGAGATCATTCCCGGGCCCGATTTTCCGACCGCACCGCTGATCCTCGGCACGGCCGGAGCCAGGGCCGCCTATACGACCGGGCGCGGATCGATCCTCATGCGCTGCCGCCACGAGATCGAGAGCAAGCGTGGCGACCGCGAGAGCATCGTGCTGACGGCGATCCCCTATCAGGTCGGCAAGTCCAACCTGGTCGAGAAGATTGCCGAAGCGGCCAAGGAAAAGCGGATCGAGGGCATTTCCGACATTCGCGACGAATCCAATCGCGAAGGCGTGCGTGTGGTCATCGATCTCAAGCGCGACGCGACTGCCGAAGTCGTGCTCAACCAGCTCTGGCGCCATACGCCGGCGCAATCGAGCTTCCCGGCCAACATGCTGGCTATCCGCGGCGGTCGACCGGAAGTTCTGGGGCTGCGCGACATGCTGCAAAGCTTCATCCTCTTCCGTGAAGAGGTGATTACGAGGCGGACCAAGTTCGAGCTGAACAAGGCACGCGACCGAGCCCATATCCTGCTCGGTCTGGTGGTTGCCGTTTCCAATCTCGACGAAGTCGTGGCGATGATTCGCGGTTCGTCCAACCCGGCCGAAGCGCGTGCCAAGCTGCGCGCGAAGGAATGGCCGATCGGCGATATCGCGCAGTATATCCGCCTGGTCGAAGCAATCGAACCGACCATCGAGCAGGAAGGTGGGACCTACCAGCTATCCGAAGTCCAGGTGAAGGCAATCCTCGACCTGCGCCTGCACCGACTTACCGCGCTTGGGCGCGACGAGATCGGCGACGAGCTCAAGGAACTGGCTGCGGCCATTGCCGAATATCTCTCGATCCTGGCTGACCGGATCAAGCTCTACGGCGTGATCCGCAGCGAGCTGGAAGAGGTCAAGACGCTTTACGCGACACCCCGCATTTCCGAGATTGCGCCGGCCTGGGACGGGCTCGACGACGAAGACCTCATCGAACGTGACGATATGGTCGTGACCGTTACCCATGACGGCTACATCAAGCGCACGCCGCTTTCGACCTTCCGCGCCCAGCACCGCGGCGGCAAGGGCCGCGCCGGCATGGCTACCAAGGACGAGGACGCGGTGAAGGAGATGTTCGTCACCAGCACCCATAACCCGGTGTTGTTCTTCTCGACGGCAGGCAAGGTCTATCGCCTCAAGGTCTGGAAGCTGCCCGAGGGCGGCCCGGCCACGCGTGGTCGCCCGATCGTCAATCTGCTGCCCTCGCTCGATCAGGGCGAAACCATCGCCACGGTCCTGCCGTTACCCGAGGACGAAGGGACATGGGGTGCTCTCAGCGTCGTCTTCGCCACTGCCAGGGGCAACGTACGGCGCAATGCGATGGACGCCTTCACCAATGTCCCGAGCAACGGGAAGTTCGCCATGCGCTTCGACGAAGGCAGCGAGGATCGGCTGATCGGCGTCGCTCTGCTCGATTCGGGCGACGATGTCCTTCTCGCCAGCCGCAACGGCAAGGCCATCCGCTTCGCCGCCGACGATGTCCGTGAGTTCACCAGCCGCACCTCGACCGGCGTTCGCGGGATGAATCTCAGGGACGGCGACGAGGTCGTATCGCTTTCGATCCTCCATCGTGTCGGCACGGATGCGGAAGAACGCGAGGAATATCTGCGTTACGCCCCCTGGAAGGCCGAGAAGGAAGGCGAGCCTTCCCTCGCGCCGGAACGCTTTGCCGAACTGGCGGAAAAGGAACAATTCATCCTCACCGTCTGCGCCAATGGCTATGGCAAGGTATCCTCTGCCTACGAATATCGCCGGATCGGGCGCGGTGGCCAGGGCATCCTCAACATCGACAATCTCAAGCGCAACGGGCCGGTGGTGGCCAGCTTCAGTGTCCAGAGTGGTCAGCAGTTGATGCTGGTCACCGACCAGGCGAAGCTGATCCGGATCGGGCTCGACAGCCTGCGCGTGATCGGGCGCGGTTCGGCCGGTGTCCGCCTGTTCAACGTCGCCGAAGGCGAGCATATCGTCAGCGCCGTGCGGATCGACGAGGATGAGGCTCCCGAGAACGAGGCCGAGGAAGCCGTGGTCGAGGAAATGCTCGCTAGCGGCACAACCGAAACGGAGATTCCCGACCAGCCCGTACGCGACGATCCACCGTCCGGCGGGGATTAGGGAGAAGGAAGAAGGGGGGCTAGCCCCCCTTCTCCTTATGCCTCGTGATCGCGCCGCAGGGTCTGGATGACCCCGGTGCAGATGAGGAATTGCGCAAGGTAATAACAGGGCCAGACGAGGATTCCGGCCAGCGGTTCCGGACCAGGCCGCCCTATCTGGCCGAGCAACACCAGTTCTGAAAGCACGTAGAACAGTGCGCCGATCCCGACGTGATACCGCGAGAAGCGGCTGGGC
>Ga0207828_100116_pt1 | contig 94312 bp, 96 predicted proteins | sample TtaePargueraPR_11_FD_187276 | JGI IMG/M metagenome (GOLD analysis project Ga0207828, IMG submission 187276) | Aerobic enrichment media microbial communities from Bioluminiscent Bay, La Parguera, Puerto Rico - Tt and P2 (3) (SPAdes) | ecosystem: Environmental > Aquatic > Marine > Unclassified ... | reverse complement strand
CTGCCGGAATTCCGGAGAGGAGAACTCCACTTACGCGCCTTTCTTCGCCGCCTTTGAATCGCCGCCCGTTTCGCTCCAGTCCCGTTTGACACCGAGCACCAGAAGAATGGGCGCAGCAACGAAAACGGAGGAATACGTGCCGATGATCACACCCCAGATCATCGCAAACGTAAAGCCGCGGATCACCTCGCCGCCGAACACATAAAGCGCGCCGAGAGCCAGCAGCGTCGTCAACGCCGTTACCACGGTACGCGACAGCGTTTCGTTCACCGCCCGGTCCAGCAGCTCCTTCAGATCCATGCGCTTGTACTTGCGCAAGTTCTCGCGGATGCGGTCGTAAATGACCACCGTGTCGTTCATCGAATAGCCGACAATGGTAAGCACCGCCGCAATGATCGACAGGCTGAACTCAAGCTGTAAGAGCGCGAAAATCCCGATCGTGACGATCACGTCATGCAGCAGCGCCAGAATGGAGCCAAGCGCAAATTGCCATTCAAAGCGGAACCACACATAAACAAGCATCAGGACAACGGCGATGACGATGGCCGTCACACCGGACTCCACCAGTTCGCCTGATACTTTCGGCCCCACAACTTCAACGCGCCGGTAATCGACCGCGTCTCCCAGCACACCGCGCACCTGATCGATTACCTGTTGATCGGCATCCGCATCGCCCTGCGACTGAATGCGGATCAGCACGTCATTTGGAGAGCCGAAGGTCTGCACCTGCACGTCGCCAAGCCCAAGGCCATTGAGGTCACCGCGCAGCGCGCCAATATCGGCCGGTTCCTGCGTTGCGATTTCAATGGTCGTCCCGCCCATGAAATCGATGCCGAAATTAAGCCCCTTCGTCGCAATAAAGAAGATCGACGCCAGCACCATAAACAGCGAAAACGCATAGCCCCAGTAACGGAACTTGAAAAACGGGATGGATGTTTCATCCGGAACAAGTTTCAAACGCATCTCTTGTTCCCCTTAAAGAACGAGTTTGGCGGGACGGCGCGCCTTATACCAGAACGACACGAACATCCGGTTCAAAGTAAACGCCGTGAAAACGGACGTGATCACGCCGATAGCCAGCGTCACCGCAAAACCGCGCACCGGCCCCGCGCCAAGCTGGAACAGAATGATTGCCGCAATGAAGGTGGTGATATTGGCGTCGAGAATGGTGCCAAGCGCCCGGTTATATCCATTCTCGATGGCAATAAGCGGCGTCTTCGCATTGCGCAACTCCTCGCGTATGCGCTCGAAGATGAGCACATTCGCGTCAACCGCCATGCCGATGGTGAGCACGATCCCGGCAATCCCCGGCAAGGTCAGCGTCGCCCCGAGTACGGAAAGCGCCGCCCCGATCAGCACCATGTTGCAGATCAGCGCCAGATTGGCGAGCCAGCCGAAGAGCCCGTAGGAAAGCCCCATATAAAGAATGACCGCGGCAAAGCCGATGATGGCGGCAATCTCCCCCGCCCGCACCGAGTCCGCGCCAAGGCCGGGACCGACCGTCCGTTCTTCCAGAATGCGCAGCTCCGCCGGCAGCGCGCCTGAACGCAAAAGAATGGCAAGGTCATTGGCTTCTTTCACGGAGAAGCCGCCGGAAATCTGCCCGCTGCCGCCCAGAATGGGTTCGCGGATCACTGGCGCCGACAGCACTTCCCCGTCAAGCACGATGGCAAATGGCTGGCCCACATTGTCCGTCGTCACATCACCGAACCGGCGCGCGCCCGCTGAATCCAGCCGGAACGTAACGATCGGCTCGTTGGTCTGCTGGTCGAAACTGGCAGCCGCATTGATCAGGTTCTCCCCGCTCAAAAGCGCCCGCCGCTCAATCAGCACATGTTGCGCCGGCTCGGTATTTGCCAGCGGCAGCACCTGCGTGCCGGCAGGCGGACGCGATTGCATGGCCTGCTGCGCGCTCATGCTGCGGTCCACCAGGTGAAAACTCAGCACCGCTGTTTGCCCAAGCAGGTCTTTCAGCCGTTCGGGATCTTCAAGCCCCGGCACTTCCAGCACGATCCGGTTCTCGCCCTGGCGCTGAATGGTCGGCTCCGTGGTCCCCAGTTCGTCCACGCGCCGCCGCACGATCTCGATGGATTGGGAAACCGCGGCCTGCGACATGGAAAGACGCGCCGCCTCAGAATAGGTAACGGCAATGTCCTGCTCGCCCTGCTCGGTGATCACCAGGTCTTCTTCAGGCAGAGAACTGAAACCGCTCGTCTCCACGAAACTCGCCAGCTCGCTGATCGACTCCATCGCCCGTTCCCGGTCGGAAGGGTCGGTCAGCGTCACCAGGACATTCTGCCCGTCCCGGCGCACGCGGAAGAGAACCCGCGGATCGTCCAGCCCGCGCAGATTATCGCGGATATCACCCCGCAGCGCTTCCAGCCGTTCATGGATAAGCGCCTCCGTCCCCACTTCCAGGAGCAGGTAGGACCCGCCCTGCAAATCGAGCCCGAGAACGATCTGGCTGCTCGGCACCCAGCCGGGCAAATCCGTCAGCTTGTCTTTGGAGATGAGATTTGGCGCGGCATAGATGAAGCCCAACGCCACGATCAGCGCGACAAGGACAATCTTCCAGCGGGGAAAACGAAGCATGAAGCACCCGTCCTGAAAAGGCGGTTTGAATTAATTGGAATTGGCCGCCTCGGGCGCAGGTTCCGTTTTGGAGCGAACGGTCGTGACGGTGCCCTTGATGACCCGCACTCGCACATTTTCGGCGATTTCCACCTGAATTTCGTCGCCCTCGCTCACCCGCGTCACTTTGCCGACAATGCCGCCCGACGTCACGATTTCATCACCGCGGCGGATCGCCCCGATCATTTCCTGATGCTCTTTCACCCGCTTCTGCTGCGGGCGGATCATCAGGAAGTAAATGATGACGAAAACCAGAATAAAGGGGAAAAGCGTAATGAGAATATCGCTGCCCCCGCCTGCGGGGCCCTGGGCATAAGCCGGGGTAATGAACATGAGCATCTCCTGAAGCGGCGCGGGGCCGGATGAATCCTGAGCGCGGACTATAGCGGCGCCTTTTTGCTTTGCAAACCCTAACCGGAGCTAGCGGATGCGGGACAAGCTGTTGAAATATCGCTGTTTTTGCAGTCCCGCGCCAGATTGACCAAATGCCGCGCCGCGCTTAAGGTCCGCCCCCGTAACGCGCGGGGCAGCGAGCGAGGTTTCCATGACGGCGGACCGTGAACTTTTGACAATTCTAACCCGGATCGCCGACGCGCTGGATAAACTCGCGCCGGAACAAAATACAGGCCCCTCGCTGCAAGGCGCAGACGCGTTCGCCTGGGAGCCGGAGGAAAACCGCCTTATCCCCGTTCCGGAGGTCTCCCGGGTGGAAATCGGCCTCCTGCGCGGGGTCGATCATGTGCGCGATATTCTGCTGGAAAACACAACCCGCTTTGCCTCGGGCCTTCCCGCCAATAATGCGCTTCTCTGGGGCGCGCGGGGCATGGGCAAAAGCTCCCTCGTCAAAGCCGTTCATGCTGAGATCAATGCCGCCGATCCCGGCCGCCTCGCCCTCATCGAAATTCACCGGGAAGACATCGACACCCTGCCCCGGCTCATGACGGCAATCCGGCAAAGCGGCCGGCGCACCATCATCTTCTGCGACGATCTTTCCTTCGACCATGACGACACGAGCTACAAGTCGCTGAAAGCCGTACTCGAAGGCGGCATCGAAGGCCGCCCGGCCAATGTTATCTTCTATGCGACCTCGAACCGGCGTCATCTCATGCCGCGGGATATGATGGAGAATGAACGCTCGACCGCCATCAACCCGTCCGAAGCCGTAGAAGAAAAAGTCTCGCTGTCAGACCGGTTCGGCCTCTGGCTTGGCTTCCACAAATGCAGCCAGCAGGACTATCTGGACATGATCACCGCTTACGCCGCACATCACGGTCTCAAGATTTCGGAAGAAGAGCTGAATGCCGGCGCCATTGAATGGGCGGCAACCCGCGGCGGCCGCTCAGGCCGCGTCGCCTGGCAATATATTCAGGATGTGGCGGGCCGTCTCGGCCAGCCGCTTTCCAGCGGCAAATAAAGAAACGCCCCCTGAATGCCGGTGGAAGCCTTGACGATCCGCTTGGGATCGATGGGCTTTGAGCCTTTGCGCACTTCAAAGTGAATTTGCGGCGAACTCACGCTGCCAGTCTTGCCAGCCAGCGCAATCGTCTGCCCACGCGCTACCTGCTCGCCCCGCTGCACGAGAATTTTGCCCGCATGCGCATAAGCCGTCACCCAGCCATCCGCGTGCCGCACCAGCACGAGATTCCCATACCCGCGCAGCTCATTGCCCACATAGGCAACCACACCATTTTGCGCGGAGCGGATCGGCGTTCCCTCCGGCACGGCAATGTTGATGCCGTCATTATGAAGCCCGCCATCTTTCGGGCCGAAATTCGAAACGATCCGTCCTTCCACCGGCCACATGAACCCGCCAGCGGGCGCCGGAGGCGGCGGCAAAACAGGTTTGGCATAAGGACGCGGCGCACCCGATGCCTGCGGATAGGCCGCGGCAACAACCTGCCCCTCACCGCCCGGCAGCGTCAGCCGCTGGCCTGGTGAAATTGTGTAGCTGCGATCGAGGCCGTTCAGCCTTGCAACTTCGCGCACTTCGACCCCGTGGGTATTGGAAATCCGGTAAACCGTCTCGCCCTGCTTCACGACGTGATAACGCGCGCCGGACGGTTTGGAGGGCGCATAGGCCGCCTGACGTGCAACACTGCCGGTCGTTTGCGGGGCCGGACGGGCCAGCGGCACACGTCCATGCGCTTTCGGCAGGCTGCTCGAAGGCTGAGAACTGGCGTAGGATTTCTGCGCGTAATGCTGCGTATTCCACCAGGCAGGCTGGCTCGCGCAGCCCGCCAGGATCGCAGCAACCGCAAAGAGCGCTAGAAGTCTGGAAAATATAGGCGCCGCACCGCGGAACATCTGCCCCGCGCCCTCCGGCATTGACTGACTGGTCCGCCTCTCCAGCCGCATTTTCTTCCCCGCATCAAGTTTCCCTGGCGATCCCCTCCACCAGAGGAACGAACCGCACCGGAATAAGGTCTTCCCGCTCGACTCCGGTTTCCGTCCGGGTCAGGCGGACCAGTTCCTGCTCCCGTGGCCTCCCGGGAACATCAACCGGCACTATCATAATGCCCCCAACCTTTAGTTGGTCAACTAGAGTTAATGGCAATTCTGGCGCGCCAGCCGTCACGATAATCCGGTCGAAGGGGGCCTGTTCCGGCCAGCCGAGAGCGCCATCGCCGATTTTTCCAGTAATATTGTGCAAATTTAAGGTTTCTAAACGGTTAACGGCATCCCGCATAAGGGTCCGGTATCGTTCGATTGTGTAAACCCGGCGGCACAAAAGGGACAGGATCGCTGCCTGATATCCCGAGCCTGTGCCCACCTCAAGCACCTTCATCCTGTCCCCGACCTGCAACTTCTCGGTCATATAGGCAACAACAAAGGGCTGGGAAATCGTCTGCCCGCATTCGATGGGCAGCGCATGATCATCATAGGCCTGCTTGGAAAAAGCCCCTGGCACGAACACGTTGCGGGGAATGCGCTCGATGGCGGAGAGCACCTTATTGCTCTTAATACCTCGGCGGCGAAGCTCCATAATGAGAGAGATCTTCGCGGCTTCGCCCTCGCCGGTTTCCTCTTCTTCCGGTCCGCCAGCCCCCATTCCTGCCTCAACCCGTTCCGAACAGTTTCGAGATAGATTTGACGGTCCGCTCATGCGTCAGCGTCATGTGCAGCGGCGTGATGGAAATGCGGCCATTATAGATCGCATGCAGGTCTGTGCCCTTGGCCGGGTTGGAGCGGATCGCCTCGAAGCCGATCCAATAATAAGGCCGGTGCCGCGCATCCACCCGCTCATCGATCCGGACAAGCGACTGGTCGCGCCGCCCTTGAGATGTCACTTCAACACCTTGCACCTGATCCTGAAGAACATCAGGGAAGTTAATGTTTATTAAGACTTCTTTGGGCCATCCCTCAGCCACAAGCCGCTCGATAAGCTCCGGCGCATAATGCTCTGCCGTCGCCCATTTCACATTCTGCTGGCCGGCAAAGCCGAAAGCCTGACTAAGCGCGATGGACGGAATGCCGAGAATGGTCCCCTCCATCGCCGCCGCAATCGTGCCCGAATAGGTCACGTCATCGGCGACGTTCTGGCCCCGGTTGACCCCGGAGAGAACGAGATCCGGCGTCTTGTCCTTCAGAATATGGCGCACCCCCATCATGATGCTGTCAGACGGGGTGCCCGACACCGCGAACTTGCGCGCATTCACCTTTCGGATGCGCAAGGGGTCGGCCAGCGTGAGGGAGTGCGACGCTCCGCTCTGCTCCGTCTCCGGCGCCACAATCCAGATGTCGTCGGAAAGCTGCCGCGCGATCTTCTCCAGAGTTTTGAGCCCCGGCGCGTGAATGCCATCATCATTCGACAGGAGAATGCGTTTGCCCGCGAAAGGCAGTTTTCCGCCCTTCTTGGTCTTTGACGTGGTCTTGGTAGCCGTTCGCGCCATCAGCCAATCACCTCCAGCCCGCCCATATAAGGCTGCAGCGCCTGGGGCACCGCCACCTTGCCGTCTTCCTGCTGGTAGTTTTCCAGAACCGCGATGAGCGTGCGCCCGACCGCAAGGCCCGAGCCGTTCAGCGTGTGCGGGAACCGCGTGCCCTTCTCGCCCGCAGGCCGGAAACGTCCCTGCATCCGCCGCGCCTGGAAGTCTCCGCAGTTCGAGCAGCTCGAAATCTCACGGTAGGCGTTCTGCCCCGGCAACCAGACTTCGATGTCATAGGTCTTGCGCGCACTGAAGCCCATGTCACCCGTCGCCAGAACCATCACCCGGTAAGGCAGCTCAAGGCGCTTCAGCACTTCTTCGGCGCAGGAAAGCATCCGCTCATGCTCTTCGACCGATTTGTCCGGCGTCGTCACGCTCACCAGTTCCACCTTCGAGAACTGGTGGAGGCGGATCATGCCGCGCGTGTCGCGTCCGGCAGAGCCCGCTTCCGAGCGGAAGCAAGGCGTGAAAGCCGTCATGCGCAGCGGCAGCTCTTCTTCGGAAAGGATCGCCTCTCTCACCAGATTGGTGAGCGGCACTTCCGCCGTCGGCACCAGCCAAAAACCGTTTTCCGTACGGAAGGCATCTTCAGCGAATTTGGGCAGATTACCCGTCCCGAACATCGCCTCATCGCGCACCATCACCGGCGGCGAAACTTCCGTATAGCCGAACTCGCCCGTGTGCAGGTCGAGCATGAAATTGCCGATGGCCCGCTCCAGCCGCGCGAGCTGGCTCTTGAGGACAACAAAACGCGCGCCAGACAGCTTCGCCGCCGCCTCGAAATCCATCAGGCCCAGCGCTTCGCCCAGATCGAAATGCTGCTTTGCCTCGAAATTGAAGCCCCGCGGCTCACCAACCTTGCGATGCTCCACATTGGCGTCTTCATCCGCACCAACCGGCACATCCTCGAAAGGCAGGTTCGGAATGCGCGAAAGTGCGTCATCCAGCTCAGACGTCAGCCGGCGTTCCTCTTCCTCACCCTTCTGGAGTGCTTCTTTAAGCTCCGCCACCTCCTTGATGAGCGCAGTGGCCCGCTCTTCATCGCCCTTGCCCTTGGCCGCACCCACTTCCTTGGAGGCCGCATTCCGGCGAGTCTGGATTTCCTGGGCACGGGCAATCGCGTCCCGGCGCTTGGCATCGATCGCCAGAAGGCGCTCGGCTTCAGGGGCAACACCCCGTTTGGCGAGCGCGGCGTCGAAAGCTGCCGGATCGTCGCGGATCAGCTTGATGTCGAACATGGGCAGGTCCGTCGGGTCAAAGGTGAAATCCGGCCCGAATCACCAGGCCGGTCTGGGGCTTATTCGGCAGTCTGTATAAGGGCTGCGGCAAAGCCCGTCCAGCAGCGCGCGGTAATCAGAGGTCCGTCTTCTCGTCTTCGTAAGGCCCGCGCTCTTCCTCATCCTCTTCCCTTGCCTCTCTGCGCCGCCGCTCGATCATGGAAACGGAGAGGATGGAGATTTCATAGAGAAGCAGCGTGGGCACGCCAAGCCCGACCTGGCTGATGATGTCCGGCGGGGTCAGGATCGCGGCAAAGACAAAAATCCCCACAATGGCGTATTTCCGGCCGGATTTGAGCTGTTTGGAGGTCACGAGCCCCGCCCGCCCGAGCAGCGAAAGCGCCACCGGAAGCTGAAAGCAGAGCCCGAAGGCGAAGATCAGCGTCATGATGAGGCCGAGATATTCGCTCACTCGCGGCAACAGCTCGATGGCGACTTTCCCTTCCTCCGCGCTTTGCTGCATGGAGAGAAAGAAGCCGAGCGCCAGCGGCATGATGAGGAAATAGACCAGTGCCGCCCCGGCCGCGAAAAGCACCGGCGTCGCAACCAGATAGGGCAGAAACGCCCCGCGCTCATTCTTGTAGAGGCCCGGCGCCACGAACATGTAGATCTGCGAGGCCAGAATGGGGAACGCCAGGAAGAAAGCCCCGAAAAGCGCAAGCTTGAGCTGCGTGAAGAAATATTCCTGGGGCGCGGTGAAGATGACCTTCAATTCCGTCGTATCGCCCGCCGCGCGCTCATAAGGCACCAGCAGAATATTGTAAATGTCATTGGCGAAGTAGAAGCACGCGCCGAACGCGATGGCGATGGCGACCACCGAATAAAGCAGGCGCGTCCGCAGTTCGATCAGATGATCCAGCAAAGGCGCGCGCGACGCGTCGAGATCGTCGAACTCTTCTTCCGGCTTGCTCATGAAGGGGCCTTTTCGCCGGACGCCTGCTTTTCCCCGGACGTCTGCTTTACGGAGTCCGTTTCCGGCTGTGGCTCAGGCCCGTGCTGGGCATCATTCTCCGCTTCCGCGGCAATCCGGTGCGCATCTTCCGGCGGCACGCCGTTCATGATGGCCTTGTTTACCGCATCAACCGGATCGTTAAGAGCATCTTTTACCTGATTGACAGGATTGGCTTTTTTCAGCTTAGTAACCTGCTGCTTCAGCTCTTCAAGCTCCGCTTCGCGCGCCATATCGTCGAAGGAGCGCTGAAACTCGCGCGCCATGCCGCGGACTTTGCCCACATAACGCCCCACCACCCGCATCATGCGCGGAAGGTCTTTCGGCCCGACCACCAGAATGGCGAGCACACCTAGAAAGAGAAGTTCCGTCCAGCCGATATCGAACATGGAGTGCGGGCCGCTAAACTGTCAGCGGCATCCTTTCAGGATCAAGGTTCCGGGGCTCAGCTATTGACCGTGCGGTCCTTTTCGGAGGCCGAACTGCCTTCTGCCGTCTCATCCTGACGGCTTTCGAGCGTCTTAGGCTCTTCCTTGCTCTTTTCTTCGTCAGTCAACCCGCTGCGGAAGCTGCGGATGCCCTTTGCCACGTCGCCCATCAGCTCGGAAATCTTGCCCCGGCCGAAAAGCAGCACGATGAGCACCACGACGATGATGATCTGCCACGGACCGATCTGTCCCATTTCACATTCTCCAAACGCGCCCCGGTACGCGAGGCCAAGTTTCTTTCATCATTTCAGAATCTTGCGCCGCCTGCAATGCAGGCTGCAAAGCCTCGCCGCGCGGAAAACACCGTTTCAATCGTCCCCGTCGCTATCCTCAGCCTTGGCGCTTTCTTCCAAATGATCATCCAGCGCTTCGCCATATTCTTCATGTAAGGGGTCATCATCGAATTCGCCATCCCCGTCACCGCCGCTTTCGGAGGGGACCGGCACCATGAAATCAGGCGGCAGACGGCCTTCGAGCAGTCCGGCAGCCTTCAATTCTTCGAGACCCGGCAGGTCGGAAATGTTTTCCAGCCCGAAATGGACCAGAAAGGCATCGCTCGTTCCGTAAGTCACAGGGCGTCCGGGCACGCGGCGGCGGCCGCGAAGCCGCACCCAGCCGGTTTCCATGAGCACGTCCACCGTGCCCTTTGAAACGGAAACCCCGCGGATTTCCTCGATCTCTGCCCGCGTCACGGGCTGGTGATAGGCAATGATCGCCAGCGTTTCGAGCGCGGCGCGCGAAAGGCGCTTCTGCTGCTTGGCTTCCCGGCGCATAAGGAAGGACAGATCTTCCGCCGTGCGAAACATCCATTTGTTCGCTACCCGCACCAGATTGACGCCGCGGTTTTCATAAAGCGTCTGCAGATCCTCGATCAGCGCGCCAACATCCGCGCCTTCCGGCAGCCGCGCGGCAATGCTGTCCCGATCCAGAGGCTCCGCCGCCGCAAAGAGCAGCGCTTCCACCATGCGAAGCTGCTGAGCCGGGTCATCGACCGGGATGGACGCGCTCTGACGCGGATCATCGCCCTCATCGGAAGCGGTTTCCTCGGAGGCCTCGTCATCGGCATCCGTTTCGTTCTCCCCGCCTTCCGGCTCCCGCAGCTCTTCGCCCTCGGCCTCGGCTTCCGTTTCTTGGGTCTCTGTTTCTTCAGACACGGTTTCGATTTCTTCTTTTCTGAGTTCGCTGTGGTCCATCACTTACTCGTTCGTCTCTACAGGCCCAGGCGTTCCGGCCGTTGCCTCATCCCCCCGCCGGCGCACATAGACCGGCTGGAAGGGCCCCGTCTGGCGGATCTCTAGCTTGCCATCCTTCACCATCTCAAGCGTCGCGCTGAGCGTGCTCGCCAGCGCCGAACGGCGCTTCTGGCCGCTGCCGAATTCCGGCGGGAAATAAGCCTCGATCCGGCCCCAATCCATCGTGTGCCCCATCAGATTCTCGAGCCGCTTGCGCGCATCCTCGATAGCCAGAATGGGCAGGCGCTTCACTTCGTAATGCTCGGTGAAGGTGGTCTTCACCCGCTGCACGGAATAGGCCTTGAGCAACTCGTAAAGATCGGCCTTCCATTCCGGCGTGCGGATCACACGCACGCCTTCCGGCTTGCCGCGCTCGAAGACATGCACGCCGAGCCGCGTGCGTGCCATGATCTTTTCGGCGGATTTGCGCATGGCATCCAGCCGCTGCAACTGGAAAGCCAGCCGGGCGGCCATTTCCTCGCCCGAAAGCTCGCCCTCTTCTTCTTCCGGCGGCGGCAGCAGCAGCTTCGACTTCAGAAAGGCGAGCCAAGCCGCCATGACCAGATAGTCCGCGGCGATATCCAGCTCGAGCTTCCGCGCCTCTTGTATGAAGGTCAGATACTGTTCGGCAAGCTCCAGGATGGAGATCTTGGTCAGATCGACCTTCTGGTTGCGCGCCAGCGTCAGTAGAACATCAAGCGGGCCTTCATAGCCCTGCAGATCCACAACCAACGAATAGGCGCTGTCGCCTTCCTCCGGGTCCACGCGCACCGGCGCCTCAAAGTCCTCTTCCTGCCCGGCGCCGGAAGCTCTGGCTTCGTCCTCCCCGGCTGGCGGGACGTTATCTTGAGATGGCGTGTCGGTCATAGATCGGCAACTCTGGATTTTCTGCGGGCGGCTAATGGCGCGGTCGTGAAACCGCAACAGAGCCCCTTATAACGCGGGATCGGATTCGGGGCACATGGTTTTGCCCCGCTGGCCCATATTGCCTGTGGGCGAATTCTAGGAATGGGCTCCCACAAGCGCCTGAAAGGCGTGCCAGGCAGCTTCTTCATCGAAAGGCTGCTGCGGGCGGAAACAGCCCAGCGCATTCTCGGCCCGCAAAAGCGCCTGCCCGTCAAGCAGAGGCGTCTCGGCCATGATGGCGTCCATCTCCTGCCGGTTGCCATTGCAATGCAGCACCAGATCGCAGCCCGCCGCGAGCGAGGCCCGGGTCCTCGAGGCAAAATTTCCGCCTAAAGCTTTCATGGAGAGATCATCGCTCATGAGAAGCCCCTGAAAACCGATATGGCCCCGGATAATCTCTGAAACCACGGCAGGCGAGGTCGTTGCCGGACACTCCTTGTCGAAGGCCGTGTAGATCACATGCGCCGTCATGGCGAGCGGCAGATGCGCCAGCGCCTTGAACGGCGCAAAATCCGCCGCCTCCAGGGCCGCCCGGCCGGTCTCAACCACAGGCAGCGCCTCATGGCTGTCCACCCCGGCCCGGCCATGCCCCGGAATGTGCTTGATGATGGGCAGCACCCCGCTCTGAAGCAGTCCTTCGGCGGCGGCCTGACCAAGCGCAATCACCGGTTCCGGCGTCGGCCCGTAAGCCCGGTCGCCGATCACGTCATGGGCGCCCGGCACCGGCACATCGAGCACGGGAAGGCAGTCCACATTCACGCCAGCGGCGAGGAGTTCCGAAGCGATCAACCGCGCGCCGAGCCGAGCCGCCTCCAGCCCCTTTTCAGGATCGGTTTCATAAAGCGCGCCGAAGACACGGCCCGGCGGATAGGCCCGCCAGTGCGGCGGACGGAAGCGTTGCACGCGCCCGCCTTCCTGATCGATCAGCACCGGCACATCCCGGCCCACAGCTTCCCGGTAGCTGGCGGTCAGGGAGGCCACCTGCTCCGGGTCCTGGATGTTCCGGGCAAAGATGATGAAGCCCCAAGGGTCCGCGTCACGGAAGAAAGCCTTTTCCTCCGCGCTTAAAGCAGGCCCTTCAGAGCCGAAGATAACCGCAGATGGCGCCGCCATATTCCGGACTCAGCGCGTGCGCACGAGGCAATCGACACCCCGCGACTTGAGCTCACCGCACAGCTTGTCAGCCGCGTCCTTGCCGTCCAGATAGCCGATCCGCAACCGGTAGAAGACGCCCTTGTCGCCAAGGTCTGCCCGCTGAATATCGGCCTGCTTGCCGCCCAGAATGTCGCCATGCTGGCCTTTAAGCGCGTCGAAGCGCTTCTGGGCATCCGCCTCGCTGCGCAGGGCGGCGATCTGCACCACATAGTCGCCGGACGACGATGAGACAGGTTTCGAAGGAATGACGGGCTCTTCCGCCTTCTTCGGTTCAGGCTCTTTCTTTGCGGGCTCTTCAGGCTTTGCCTCGGCCTGCTGCTGCGGCTTGCTCTCTGCCGGAGGCAGCGTTTCGGTCACCGGCGCCGGTGCGCCCGCCTGCGGCAGCGGCAAGGGCTCTTCAGCGCTCGGCATGAGCCGTTCCACGCCATCCTCTCGCTCATTGCCGGTAATCCGGTCATAAATCCGTTTGTCCTGATGCGGAATCTCCATCCCGCCCGGATCGTCCGGTGCAACCCGCGCCGGGCCATTTTCAGCTCGGATGATAGGCGGTGCACTGCGCATCCCCTCTTTCACACCCTGCTGATAAGCGAAAAACAGAACGCCTCCGAAAGCGGCGATCAGTACCACGGCGCCGAGTAGCAGGAACGGCCCGCGGCCGCGTTCCTCTTCCTCATCGGTCGCATCATAGGTGTGATATTCCTCATCCCCGGAATAGCGGCCCCGGCCATCCTCCCGATCGGACATCAGCGCATCTCCTCTATGGCATCCACCCCGAGAATTTCGAGGCCCGCCGCGACGACGTAGGCGGCGGCGCGAATCAGCGCGAGCCTGGCTAGAGTAACATTCCTGTCACCGGTCACGATAAACCGAAGCGAGGGATCATCCTTGCCTTTGTTCCAGAGCGTGTGGAACGCCGAGGCCAGCTCATAGAGGTAGAAGGCCACCCGGTGGGGCTCATGTGCCTCCGCAGCCTGTTCCACCATCCGCGGAAACTGAGCCATCTGCTTGATGAGCGTCAGTTCGGCCTCATCCCCGAGAACACTGATATCCGCCTTGGCCAGCGCCTCGTCCGACAGGTCGAGCGAGGCATCCTCTTCCCGCGCATTGCGCAGCACCGAATGAATCCGCGCATGGGCGTATTGCACGTAGAAAACCGGATTGTCCCGCGACTGCTCCTTCACCTTGGCAAAGTCGAAATCGAGCGGCGCATCATTCTTCCGGTAAAGCATCATGAAGCGCACCGCATCGCGACCCACTTCGTCCACCACTTCACGCAGCGTCACAAAGCTGCCCGAGCGCTTGGACATGCGCACCGGCTCTCCATTGCGGAAAAGCTTCACGAGCTGACAGATCTTCACATCGAGATCGACCTTGCCATCGGTCACCGCGGCAACCGCCGCCGACATGCGCTTGATATAGCCGGAATGGTCCGCGCCCCACACATCGATGAGGTGCGTCGCGCCGCGCTTGTACTTGTCATAATGATAGGCAATGTCCGGCGCGAAATAAGTCCAGCTTCCATCCGACTTCTTCAGCGCCCGGTCCACATCATCGCCAAATTCTGTGGACTTGAAGAGCGTTTGCGGGCGCGGCTCCCAATCATCCGGCGTCTTGCCCTTGGGTGGCTCCAGCACACCCACATAAATGAGCCCCTTGCCGTCGAGATAATCGAGCGTCTCCTCAACGCCTCCATTGTCATGCAGCGAACGCTCGGAGAAGAAACGCTCATGTGTAATGCCAAGCGCGGATAGATCGCCCTTGATGAGTTCCATCATCATGCCGATGGCGCGCTGGCGCACGATAGGCAGCCACTCGGCCTCATCCATCCCTTTGAGCTGCCCGCCATATTCCGCCGCAAGCTCCTTGCCGACAGGCACGAGATAATCGCCCGGATAAAGCCCTTCGGGAATCTCGCCGATCTCTTCACCCAGCGCTTCGCGGTAACGCAGGAACGCGCTGCGCGCGAGCACATCCACCTGCCCGCCCGCATCATTGATGTAGTATTCCCGGCAGACCTGATAGCCCGCTTTCTCAAGCAGATTGGCCAGCGCATCGCCGAAGACCGCGCCGCGCGTATGGCCCACATGCATCGGCCCCGTGGGGTTTGCCGACACATATTCCACATTCACAAGCTCGCCCTTGCCCGCATCCGTGCTGCCATAAGTGGTCCGCGCATTGAGCACATGCGCCACCTGCGCCTGCCAGAACGCGGACGAAAGCGTCATGTTGATGAAGCCGGGGCCGGCCACATCGGCAGAGGTAAAATGTCCGGTTTCCTGGAGTTTTGCGGCCAGCAGTTCCGCCAGATCGCGCGGTTTCAGGCCCGCGGGTTTGGCAAGAACCATCGCCGCATTCGTCGCCAGATCGCCATGCGCAGCATCGCGCGGCGGCTCCACGGTCACCCGGGTCATATCGAGCGAACCTTGAACTTTGCCATCTGCAACGAGAGCGTCGATCTGACTGGTTACGACATCCAGAAAGTGCGAAAAAATGTTCATAATGCTATAAGCCGTTGAAATGCGGGCGGAATGTAGCCGCTGCTGCGCCGCCTTTCCAGCACGAACTCGCCATTTGAGAGTCTCGCGCGCCAATTCACGCCCAGATCACGATCAAAGAGACGGAGCTTATGCAACGCCTGACCCCCCATTTTTTTGCCTTCGCCGCCACCCTCGCCCTCGCAGCGGCTCCCGCTGGTGCGGCAGATCTCCCTGAGCTGAAGGAAACTCTGAAACGCGCCTATGAAACCGGTGATTCTTTCATCTTCGATGCCACGCTCGAAGCCGCCGCCGCAAACAACCCCGAAAATGCGGATGAGCTGCGCAACTATGCCACTTCATTGAAAGGCGATGCCCCGGTTCCGCCCGCAATCGTGGCCACCGACGCGCCTTCCGAACCGGAACCTGAAGAAGCGGCTGCAGCGCAAGAAGAACCGGAGCTGCCTGAATCGGGCATTTTCGTCGGCTGGACGGGTGAAGCCGCTGCCGGTCTTGCCGTGACGTCCGGCAACTCCAACACGCAAGACGTAACGGGCAATGTGAAGCTCGTACAGGACCTTGCCATGTGGCGCACCAACATCAATTCCGACGTTGTCTACTCAAAGGACAATGGCGAAGAGACGGACCAGAAAGTCACCCTGGGCGTGCGGGTTGACCGGAAGCTGGACGAGCGCCGCTTTGTTTATGGAGAGATCAAAGGCGAGCACGACAAGTTCTCGGGCTATGACTACCGCTTCACCGAGACAGTTGGTTACGGTCAGCGCTTCACACCCTGGGAAAAAGCTATGCTCGAACTAACGGCTGGTCCTGGTTTGCGTCAGTCGCGTACGACGAATGGCGTGAAAGAATCCGAGGTGGTAGCCAAGGCCGGTCTCAACTTCGAATGGCAGATCAATGGCGGCCTTTCCTTCCTTCAGACGGCCGACGTGACGACGGGCCAGGAATATACGGTGACCGCCACGGAAACCGCCCTCAAGACGCGCCTGACCGAGCATTGGCAAATGAAAACGGCCTTCACGACGGACTATGTCAGCGAAGTGCCGCCTGGCGACCGCAAGCTCGACACGCGCACCAGCGTGACACTGCTTTACGGGTTCTAAGAGACATGCTCCGCCGTGCCGACTGGCATGGCGGAGCGCGCTTAGCTCACCCGCTCATCATGCAGGTCGAAGAGCCGTTTGTGCTCGTTGATCGCAAAGCGGTCCGTCATTCCCGCGATGAAATCGCACACGCGCCGCGCGGTCTTGAAGCCGCCCGCGCCGTCGCACCCCTCCTGCCATTCCGGCGGCAGCAGATCGGGTTCGCCGTGAAAAAGCGCAAACAGTTCCTGCACGATACGCCGTGCCTTGCTCATCGAACGGTTGACCTTGTAATGCCGGTACATGCGCTTGAAGAGAAACTCTTTCAGCGCGGCGTCATTCTCCGACATCTCTTCCGAGAACGCCGCCAGCGGCGTGCTCGCCGCGCGCACCTCTTCAACGCTCTGCGGCTTGCAGTGTGCAAGGCGCGCCTGCGTTTCATCAATCAGATCGCGCACCATCACACCAATGAGCGAGCGCACGGCCTCATGCTTGATAATCTTCGGCTCGACGCCCGGATAGGTGTCGAACGCCGCGCGGAAGGCCTCACCCACCAGCGGCACCGCAAGAAGATCATCGAAGGTGAAAAGCTCCGCGCGCAAGCCATCATCAATGTCGTGATTGTTATAGGCAATGTCATCGGCCAGCGCCGCGACCTGCGCTTCCAGCGAGGCGAACGTGCCCAGTTCCAGATCCTGCACCTCAGCATATTCGGCAATGGCGCGGGGCAGATCATCCATGGTCCGGCCCTCACCGATGAGCGGGCCATTATGCTTCACGATCCCTTCAAGCGTTTCCCACGTCAGATTGAGCCCGAGCCAGCGCGGATAGCGCCGCTCAAGCTTGGTGAGAATGCGCAAGGTCTGGGCATTGTGGTCGAACCCGCCAAAGCCCTCCATGCAGGCATCGAGCGCCTCTTCCCCGGCATGACCGAACGGTGTGTGACCAAGATCATGGGCCAGCGCCAGCGCTTCGGCCAGATCCTCATCAAGTCCCAGCACCCGCGAGACGGACCGCGCGATCTGCGCCACCTCCAGCGAATGGGTCAGCCGCGTGCGGTAATAATCGCCCTCGTGATAGACGAAAACCTGAGTCTTGTGCTTCAGACGGCGGAAGCCGGCCGAATGGATGATCCTGTCCCGGTCACGCTGGAAGCTGGTGCGCGTGCGGCTTTCCGGCTCCTCGAATAGCCGTCCGCGGGATCGCTCCGCCCGGCTTGCAAAGGCCGCTGTCGCCGCAGGATTGGATAACGCCACGAAAACCCCCTTAAAATTGCGGGTTTATTACAGTAAAATAGGCAGGAATTGACAAAGCCCGCCATCTTCTTACATCTGTGTAGAGCATTTCCGGGCTATTCTGCCATGGAAGTTTGAGAATTTTGGACGGAATGCCATGAGTGAAAGCATGGAACTCGATCTGCCGGGCGCGGGCAAACCCATCACCTTGTCCAGCCGTGCGGCCAAGCAGATCACGAAGATCCTCTCGGGCGAAGAGCCGGGGCTGATGCTGCGCGTTGCAGTTACCGGCGGCGGCTGTTCGGGCTTTCAGTACGCCTTCACCTTCGACGGCGAGAAGCAGGACGAAGACCTGGTGCTCGAGAAGGAAGGCGCAACCGTGCTGATCGATGACGTCTCACAAATGTATCTCGGCGGTTCCGAGATCGATTATGTGGATGATCTGATCGGCGCATCCTTCAAGATCAACAATCCGAATGCCAGCGCCAATTGCGGCTGCGGCACCTCCTTCTCGATCTGAGGACAAGCCCGCGCGCCTGTGCTAGGAAAGACCCGTCCTTTTCCGGGAGGGGTCATGAAGATCGCCACATATAACGTCAACTCCATCAAGGTCCGCCTCGGCCATCTCACCGATTGGCTGAAGGAATCGGAGGCGGATGTCGTCTGCCTGCAGGAAATCAAATGCGTCGATGACGCTTTCCCGCGCGGAGAGCTTGAAGACGCTGGCTATAACGTCGCGGTGCATGGCCAGAAAACCTATAACGGCGTCGCGCTCATCTCCCGCCATCCGCTCGAAGATGTGGTGACCGGCCTTCCGGGTGACGATGGAGACGAGCAGGCCCGCTACATCGAGGCCGTGGTGCCTGCAGGCGAAACCGTGCTGCGCGTCTGCGGCCTGTACCTCCCCAACGGCAATCCCGTCGACAGCGACAAGTTCACCTACAAGCTGAACTGGATGGAGCGGCTCATTGCCCGTGCGAAGGAACTGCTTGCTCTGGAAGAGCCTTTCATCATGGCAGGCGATTACAACATCATCCCCTCGCCCGATGACGTGCACGATCCGAAAGCCTGGGAAGGCGATGCGCTGTTCCGGCCCGACAGCCGCGCGAAGTTTTACGAACTCGCCAATCTCGGCCTGACCGATGCCATCCGCGCCTGCCACGCAGCACCGCACCTCTACACCTTCTGGGATTATCAGGCCGGCGCCTGGCAGAAGGACAATGGCATCCGCATCGACCATCTGATGCTCTCGCCCCAGGCCGCGGACCGCCTCAGCGGCGCAGGCATCGACCGCATGATGCGTAGCCGTGAAAAGCCGTCGGACCACGTGCCGGTCTGGGCCGAGCTCGATTTCTAGAAAACAAAAGACGGGGAGGAACCATGATCAAGCTGACCTTTTGCCTGATGCGCAAGGACGGCATGAGCCGGGAGGAGTTTCAGGATTACTGGCTGAACAAACACGGGCCTCTGGTGCGCAGCCATCAAAAGGCGCTGCGCATCAAACGTTATGTGCAGTTCCACACCCGCGATGTTGAAAACAACGCTCCCCTGCGCGCCTCCCGCGCCGGATCGCTGGAGACGGCTCCGCCCATCTATGACGGTGTGGCCGAGCTTTGGTGGGAAAGCCTTGAAGACATGAACGCGGCAACGGCCACCGAAGAAGGCCGAGAAGCTGGCCGCCAGCTTCTGGAGGACGAGGCAAAATTCATCGAATTCAAAACCTCGCCGCTCTGGTTCGGGGAAGAAAAAGTGATTGTGGACGGCTAACGCCCCTTATCCCTGCCGCGCCTCAAGCCATTTGTTCGCCCGCGCCTCTCCCTGCAAGCGCGTGCTTTCATCGATCACATTGCGCAGCTTGTCCTGCATCTCGTTGGCTTGCTGGCGTTCCGCATCCGAGCCAAAGCGTTTGGCGAGCGCGAGATACATCGCCCCTTCCACCGGGTCCTCCGTCACGCCCTCACCTTTGGCGTAAATCTCGCTGAGTTCGATGAAGGACGGCACATGCCCCTTTTTCGCAGCGAGCAGAAGCCAGCGCAGGCCTTCCGCCCGGTCACGCGTCACACCGCGTCCTTCGCGGTTCATGACGCCCAGATAATATTGCGCCTGGGCATTGAGCCGGAGCGCCGCCTTGTCGAGCCATTCAAGCGCTTTGCCGTAATCACGCTCGAGATCGAGCGAGTCGATCCCGGTCATGTAATATTCGGCAACGCGCACCTGCGCGTCCGAGTTTCCCGCCTCTGCAGCTTGCGTGAAATAGGAAAAGGCAATCTCGTCCGACTGCGTGACCCCGCGCCCCTGCATGTAAAGATTGCCAAGAAGAAAGGCCGCCATCGGGTGGCCTTCCGCCGCGCTCTCCTTCCATTCGGCAACCGCGCCTTCAACATCCCCGTTCTTGAAATGGGAAACCCCGCGCTCGAAATCGGCAGCGGCTGGCGCCGTCCAGGCCATGAGAGACGCGAGAAGAAGAGCAGGATGGAAACGCATGAATACCTCCGCAGAACTGAGCCGCCAGACTATGCCAAATCGGACGCGCTGACCAATAAGGCAAACGAAAATACCCCGGCGGCAGTTCCGCCGGGGGTTTCGCCAATTTGGCCGCCCGCTCAAATATCGGCGTAACAGTGCTTTTCGGCCTTGCCGCCCGGATGCGTGACCGCTCCCCGGCGCGCCGGGCCGACAAGCTGGGCATATTTCCAAAGCGTGCCCGACGCATAAAGCGTCTCCCGCGGCGCCCATTTCTGACGGCGCTTTTCAAGCTCCGCCTCATCAACCTCAAGATCAAGCCGCCCTTTCTCGGCATCGATGGAGATCATGTCCCCCGTCTCGACAAGTCCGATCGGCCCGCCTTCTGCGGCCTCCGGCCCCACATGGCCGATGCAGAAGCCGCGTGTTGCCCCGGAAAAACGCCCGTCAGTGATGAGCGCCACCTTGTCGCCCATGCCCTGTCCGTAAAGCGCAGCGGTGGTGGACAGCATCTCGCGCATGCCGGGCCCGCCCTTCGGCCCTTCATACCGGATGATGAGTACCTCACCTTCCTCATACTGACGCTTTTCAACTGCCTCGAAAGCCTCTTCCTCACAATCGAACACCCGCGCAGGCCCCCGGAAGGTGAGTTTATGCATGCCCGCCACTTTCACAATGGCGCCATCGGGCGCGAGCGATCCTTGAAGCCCAACCACACCGCCCGTGGGCGAAAGCGGCTTCGACACCGGATAAATGACTTTCTGATCCAGATTGAATTTCACATCCTTCAAATTCTCTTCCAGCGTCTTGCCTGTCACGGTCAGGCAGTCGCCGTGCAAATACCCGCCATCGAGCAACGCCCTGAGCAACATGGGCATGCCGCCCGCCTCGAACATGTCCTTGGCAACATAATTCCCGCCCGGCTTGAGGTCGGCGATATAGGGCGTCTTCTTGAAAATCTCGGCAATCTCCATCAGATCGAAATCGATCCCCGCCTCATGTGCCATGGCGGGCAGATGAAGCCCGCCATTGGTGGAGCCGCCCGTCGCTGCCACCACGACGGCCGCATTCTCGAAGGCTTTGCGTGTGCAGATATCGCGCGGGCGGATGTTCTGCGCGATGAGATCCATCACCGTCTTGCCGGATGCTTCCGCATATTCATCCCGGCTTTCATAAGGCGCCGGCGCCCCCGCCGATTGCGGCAGCGCAAGGCCAATGGCCTCGGAAACGCAGGCCATGGTGTTCGCCGTGAACTGCCCGCCGCACGCGCCTGCGCTCGGGCAGGCCACACATTCCAGCGCGTGCAAATCCTCATCAGAGAAATTCCCCGCCGAATATTGCCCGACCGCTTCGAACACATCGAGCACGGTCACATCCTTGTCCTTGTAGCGCCCCGGCAGAATCGACCCGCCATACATGAAGACGCTCGGCACATTGAGCCGGAGCATGGACATCATCATGCCCGGCAGCGACTTGTCACAGCCCGCAATGCCGACAAGCGCGTCATAGCAATGGCCGCGCATGGTCAGCTCCACGGAATCGGCAATCACCTCCCGGCTGGCGAGCGAGGACTTCATGCCCTGGTGTCCCATGGCGATTCCGTCCGTCACCGTAATGGTGGTGAACTCCCGCGGCGTGCCCTTGGCTTCGTTGACGCCCTTCTTCACCGCCTGGGCCTGGCGCTGCAGCGCAATATTGCAGGGCGCGGCCTCGTTCCAGCAGGTCGCCACCCCCACGAAAGGCCGGTGTATTTCCTCATCCGTCAGGCCCATCGCGTAATAATAGGACCGGTGCGGCGCCCGTTCCGGGCCCTCGGTCACATGACGGCTTGGCAGTTTGGACTTGTCGAAAGTCTTGGCGTCCATGGGAAAACTCCTCTCACGAAACCGGGCGGCTCCGGCGTGAATGGTCCGCGGGAGAGTGTAGGCGTCTGGGCGGCCCAAAATCTAGGGTAAGTCCCGGCAAAGATTGACCCCGCCCGCGCCTGGGGCCAAGATTTCCTCAAAATAAGACGTAACGCCATCCAGGGAGGAAAACCGATGAAAGCTGCCGTGCTGCGTGAGGTGGGTAAACCCCTCGTAATCGAAGATGTATCCATCAACAAACCCGGTCCCCATGAAGTGCTGATCCGCACGGTGGCAGCGGGCGTCTGCCATTCGGACCTGCACTTCCTCGAAGGCAAGTACCCCTATCCCCTGCCCGCCATTCTCGGCCATGAAAGCGCAGGCATCGTCGAACAGGTGGGCTCGGAAGTGCGCACCGTCAAACCGGGCGATCACGTCATTACCTGTCTTTCCGCCTATTGCGGCCATTGCGAGCATTGTTTGACCGGGCACCTCTCGCGCTGCATGAGCCCCGAGACCCAGCGCCAGGCGGAAGAGGAACAACGCCTCACCGCGGCGGACGACGCCGCCATGTTCCAGTTCCTGAATCTCTCCTCCTTCGCGGAGCAGATGCTCATTCACGAACATGCCTGCACCTCCATCCGTAAGGATATGCCGCTGGAGCTTGCCGCGCTCATCGGTTGTTCGGTAACGACCGGTGTCGGCGCCGTCATTCACACCTCGAGCGTGCGCCCCGGTGAAACCGTTGCCGTCATCGGCTGCGGCGGCATCGGGCTTTCCGCCATCAACGGCGCAGCGATTGCAGGCGCAGGCCGGATCATTGCCATCGATGCCATCGGCTCCAAACTCAACCTCGCAAAAGAGTTCGGCGCAACGGATGTGATCAATGCCAAAGACGGCGACCCAGTTCAGCAAGTGATCGACCTGACGGGTGGCGGTGTTCACCACTCCTTCGAAGCCGTGGGTCTTGCGGTGACCGCAGAACAGAGTTTCCAGATGCTCGGCAAGGGCGGTACCGCCAACATCATCGGCATGATCCCCGTTGGCGTGAACATCGAACTGCACGGCGCCGAGTTCCTGCAGGAAAAGCGCATCCAGGGGTCGAACATGGGGTCCAACCGCTTCCCGGTGGACATGCCCCGTTATGTCGATTTCTACATGAGCGGCAAGCTGAAGCTGGACCAGATGATTTCCCGGCGCATCAAGCTCGAACAGGTAAACGAGGCCTTCGACGAGCTGAAAAAAGGCGAACTCGCCCGCTCGGTGATCATGTTCGATCAGTAAAAAGCCGCCTTATATACATGCAAACGGCGCCGGAATTCCGGCGCCGTTTTCGTTTGGCAACGCGAGTTTTACAAAGTGTAACAACCCCGCGCCGTCCCTTGAACCGGGGGTCTCCTGTCCTCATTTCTCCAAAGTGAAGATTGGAGGACAAGATGTCTCACACCACCGAAGCGGCGGCCCCTGAAAGCCCCCTCGACAGGATAGGCCTCGGCTGGATGGAAGATATGCCCAAGGGCGCCTGGATCGCGCTCATGGTGATCGGCTTCATCCTCTTCTGGCCCATTGGCCTTGCGATACTCGGTTACATGATCTGGAGCGGAAAACTCATGCGCGGATGGAAACAAGGATGCGGACGGCACAGCCGCCGCCGTCACTCACGTCCCACGGGCAACACGGCATTCGACGACTACCGCGCCGAAACGCTGAAACGCCTCGAAGAAGAACAGGAAGCCTTCCAGTCCTTCCTCGACCGCTTGCGCCGCGCGAAAGACCGGGAGGAGTTTGAAGCGTTTATCAATGAACGGAAGGGTCAGCAGCCGGAAGGCAGCGCAACGGTTTAGTCCGCCCTTTATTGTCATTGCCGGGCTTGTCCCGGCAATCCACCGGCTGCAGGTAAAAGTCTCAGTTCCTTGCCCTGGACCCCCGGAACAAAAGTCCGGGGGTGACACGTTTGAGAGCGTGTTAAACTACACTCTCAAGCCGCGTCAGCGCATCTTTCAGCTTGGCTTGTTTCTCCAGCGCATCCCCGCGCCGCTCGCGCTGCTCTTCGACCACATGTTCCGGCGCCTTGGAAACGAAATTCTCGTTCGAGAGCTTCCCGTCGATCTGCTTCACTTCCTTGGTCAGCTTGTCGATCTCTTTCTTCAGCCGGTCCATTTCCGCCGACAGGTCAATCACATCGGCAAGCGGCAAAAGCAGCGCTGCTTCGCCCAAAACGATCTGCACCGCGCCTTTCGGCACAGTCCCGTCCAGCACATCCGCACTTTGAAGCCGCGCAAGACGCAGAAGAATGTCCTTATGCTGCTGCAGACGCCGCAGCGTCGTTTCATTGGCCCCTGAAATGAGCAGCGGAATTTTCGCGCCCGCCGGAACATTCATTTCTGAGCGCACGGACCGCACTTCCGTGATGAAACGGATCACCCATTCCATCTCGTCCTTTGCCGTCTCATCCACAAGGCCGGAAAGACCCGGCCAGCGGGAAAGCATCAGAAGGTCCTTGCCGCCCGTGCGCTGCCACAGCTCTTCCGTCAGGAAGGGCATGAAAGGGTGCAGCATCTTCAATATCTGATCGAGTGTCCACGCCGCCGTTGCCCGCGTTTCGGTCTTCACGGCCTCGTCCTCACCGTTCAGAAGCGGCTTGGCGAATTCCACATACCAGTCGCAGAACACATTCCAGATGAACCGGTAAAGTGCGCCCGCTGCCTCGTTGAAGCGGTAAGCCTCAAGCTCCTGCGTCACCTTGCGCGACGTTTCCTCCGCCTCGCCCGCAATCCAGCGGTTGAGCGTGTGCGACACGGAGGCCGGGTCGAACCCATCCACCCGCGCGCATTCATTCATTTCGCAGAACCGCGCCGCATTCCAGAGCTTGGTCCCGAAATTTCGGTAGCCTTCCACCCGCGCCTTGGCGAGCTTGATGTCGCGGCCCTGCGCCGCCATCGCCGCCAGCGTGAAGCGCAGCGCATCCGCGCCATATTCGTCTACCAGTTCCAGAGGATCGATCACGTTCCCCTTGGATTTCGACATCTTCTGCCCCTTCTCGTCGCGGACAAGGGCATGGATGTAAATCTCATGGAACGGAATTTCCTTCTTGAAGTGGAGCGACATCATCATCATGCGCGCCACCCAGAAGAAGATGATGTCGAAACCGGTAATCAGCACACTGGTTGGGAAATAGCGCTCCTGCTCGCCCGTCTCTTCCGGCCAGCCCAGCGTCGAGAACGGCCAGAGCGCGGAAGAAAACCAGGTGTCGAGCACATCCGGGTCGCGCGTCAGCTCCGCCGCCTTGCCGTAATGCTTCTTGGCAAGCGCCTCAGCTTCCGCTTCATCATGCGCGACAAATATCTCGCCATCCGGGCCATACCAGGCCGGAATCTGATGTCCCCACCAGAGTTGGCGGGAAATGCACCAGGGCTGGATGTTGCGCATCCACTCGAAATAGGTCTTCTCCCAGTTCTTCGGCACAAAGCGCGTCTTGCCGCTTTCAACTGCCTCGATGGCAGGCTTGGCAAGCGTTACGGCGTCCACATACCATTGATCCGTCAGCCACGGCTCGATCACCGCATCCGAGCGGTCGCCATGCGGCACCATGAGCGTGTGATCTTCGATCTCGGCAAGGAAGCCCTGCTCTTCCATATCCGCGACAATGCGCTTGCGGGCTTCAAAACGGTCAAGCCGCTGATAGGCCGCGGGCGCGTTCTCGTTGATGCGCGCGTGGCTATCAAAAATGTTGATCATTTCAAGATCGTGCCGCCGCCCGACTTCAAAGTCGTTGAAGTCATGCGCAGGCGTGATCTTCACCGCGCCCGAGCCTTGTTCCGGGTCCGCATAGTCGTCGGCAACGATGGGAATGCGCCGGCCCACCAGCGGCAACATGACATGCTTGCCGATCAGGTGCTTGTAGCGCTCGTCTTCCGGGTTCACCGCAACCGCCGTGTCGCCCAGCATGGTTTCAGGCCGCGTCGTCGCCACGATGATGAAGGTGTCCTCACCTTCCACCGGATACCGGAAATGCCAGAAATGGCCTTTCGTCTCGGTCTGCACGACTTCAAGATCGGAAATCGCGGTCAGCAGTTTCGGGTCCCAGTTCACAAGGCGCTTGTCCTTGTAGATAAGGCCCTCACGGTAAAGATCGACAAAGACCTTCAGCACCGCCTCCGACAGCCCCTCATCCATCGTAAAGCGCTCGCGGCTCCAGTCGCAGGAGGCGCCAAGACGGCGAAGCTGATTGACGATGGTGCCGCCCGATTCCGCCTTCCACTGCCAGATGCGTTCGATAAAAGCCTCGCGCCCCATGTCATGACGCGTGACATTGCCGCCATCCGCCGCAAGCTGGCGCTCCACAACCATCTGCGTGGCAATGCCCGCATGGTCCGTGCCCGGCTGCCAGAGCACATCCTTGCCGCGCATCCGCTCGAAGCGGACCAGCACATCCTGCAGCGTGTTGTTGAGCGCATGGCCCATGTGCAGAGAGCCCGTCACATTGGGCGGCGGGATCACGATGCTGTAGCCAGGTGCGCCGTCCACCTTGCCTGCCCCGGCGCGGAAAGCCCCGCGCTCCTCCCATTCCCGGTAAAGCCGCGCCTCGGCCTCCTGCGGTTGGTAGGTCTTATCCAGCATCTGATCCTCTTGTTCTTCGCAAAGGGGTAAACCCCTGATCCGGTTCGCTTTCCGGCCCGCGACCGGTTTAGAGCACAGAGCCTGCGCCCCATCAAGCGCCCCAAATGAAAAGGACCGCCGCGCGAGGTGCGGGCGGTCCGAAGTCTTGAGCGTTTGACGCGAAAGATTACGGCCGCCGCCGCGATACCCGTTCAATCTCTTCGCGTACAAGCTGTTCCACCAGTTCGGGCAGGTTCTCGTCGAGCCAATCCTTGAGCATGGGCTTGAGAATTTCGGCAACGAGGTCTTCCAGCGTCCGTGAATTGCCGGATGAGGTGAGAATGGAACTGGCAAGCGCGCCAAACGCGGCGGACGCCGCCGTCTGCGCTTCCTGAGACAGCAGGCTGTCGGCTGTGGCTGCGGCAGGCTGAGGTTCGAAGGCAGGCTCCGGTTCGAAATCCGGTTCGGGTTCGGGTTCGGGTTCGGGTTCCGGCTCAGGTTCTGGCTCCGGCTCTGCAAATGCAACATCTGCCGGCTCTGCCGGGACAGGCTCGAAGTCAGGCTCGGGAACGGGCGCGGGAACAGGTTCCGGTTCCGGCTCCGGCGCAGGTTCAGGCTCGAAAGACACCTCAGGTTCCGGCTCCGGCGCAAGCGCCGGTTCGGGCGCGGGTTCAGGCTCCGGCTCGGCTTCGAAAGCTTCGGTCAGCTCGAGCACGTCTTCTTCCTCATCCGCCGCAGCAAAGGCATCCTCCGCCTCTTCCGCAGCCTCTTGAGGCTGGGCGGGGTCTTCCTTGCCGCCATCACCGTCTTCGGAAATGATCCGGCGGATCGACGCCAGGATCTCTTCCATTGTCGGCTCGTGCCCCTCGTTATTGCTACTCATCTGCCGCACCTGTTGCTTGAGGTCTCTGCGCCAACCTTATGGCGTGATGCATGAAATGACCAGACTCGCAGCCCGTCAGGCAAGCAAAACCGCCCGGCGGACCCCCCTTTTGCCCATACTTTGCCGCACGGGGCCTAAAGATGGCCTTAACGGGCGAAATCCGCCTTATTCGTCATTGATGCCCCAGCCGATCCAGCGGTCCGCCACGTCATCGTAATTTTCCACGGGATCATAAGGATCGACCGGCAGATCAAGTCCCTCGACGGAAAGCCCGCCGATGGCCGAAAGCAGCGAATAAGCCGCCACATACCGGACCGTTTGCGCGTTTACGAGCTGCACCTGCGCATTCAGCAATTCCTGCTCCGCATTGAGCACATCCAGCGTCGTCCGGGCGCCCACCTGCTCTTCCTGGCGGACCCCTTCAAGAGCGATCTCGTTGGCTGAAATCTGTTCGCTGCTTGAGCGGATCACGGATTCCGCGGCACGGAAGTTCTCCCAGGCGTTCCGCACGCTCTCTTCCACCTGCCGCATCGTGTCGAGCACGATAAGGCGGTTCTGCGCGTGAACCTGCTTCGCCTCGCGCACGCGGGAATATTCAGCGCCCGCCTGATAAAGCGGGATGGTCAGCCGGCCGGTAATGCTGGTTTCTTCCTGCTGCTCGATCGTGGTGCTTGGCTCTTCGGCATACTGATAGCCCGCCTCAACCGAAAGCTTCGGGAAAAGCGCGCCCTTGGCCACACCGATCGCATGGTCGGCCGCTCTTTCAGAATGGCGGGCGGCCTGCAACACCGGACTGTTCTCCCGGGCGACGGCAATAGCCTGCGCTTCATTTTCAGGAAGTGGCGGCAGAGCCGGCGGCTCCTCAAGCGAGCCCGGCGCATTGCCCACAATCTTCTCATAAGCCGACCGGCTGGCGGTGCGCGCCGCTTCCGCTTCGATCAGGTTGGAAATGGAGAGGCTGAGACGGGCTTCGGACTGGGCCACATCCGTGCGGGTGATTTCCCCCACATTGAAACGGTCTTGCGCGGCCTGCAACTGGCGGCGCAACACTTCCACGTTCTTCTTGCGCAGTTCGACCACGGCTTCATCGCGCAGCACGTTCATATAGGCGGCCACCGTGTCGGCCAGAAGCTGCTGCTCGGCACTGCGCAGCGTTTCACGGCCCGCCAGCACGGCTTCCTTTGCCTGCCGCGTGCCGTAAATCGTCTGCCCGCCGCTAAAAATTGGCTGACTCAGCGTGACGGCGCCGGTAATCGGGTCGACCGTCTGTTCCCCCTGATTGGTGAAGCCGGGAATATTGACGTTGGTGGAGCTTTCCGTGTCGGTTTCAACCCGGCTCGCCGTGCCCGTGGCCGTGATTGTCGGGCGCCAGCCGGAAAGAGCCTGCGCCACACCTTCATCGGTGGCGCGCAGCCGTGCCCGTTCGGCCGCCAAAGACGGATTGCTGTTATAGGCGGCGGCCAGCGCATCCTGCAGGCTTTCTGCATGGACGGCAGTCCCGATCCAGGCTTGAGAAACCAGGAAAGTGGCCCCGAGCAGGCGGGCAGCGAAAGCGCGACGTTTCTTGGAAGACATGGTGTGCATGAAATAAAACCCCGGAACGGCTTGATGACTAAACTTCAGTTGCCCCTGCCCCCGCCGCACATCAAACCCTAAGGGAAAAACCTGAGTGCGCCTTCAATGTTAGTGCAAACTAATAACGATCGGTGCGGATTGTAAGCCCCCCGTGGCTCAAAACCTCAAAAAACGAAACCTTCTTCGACGGCGAACCCCTGCAAAAGCGGCACGGCCCCATCGAAAACATCCCGGTGCGTGACGATGCCATCGCGCCGCGTATAAATGCGGCCCCGGCTGCGTCCGTCCTTGTTGAAGACGGTCAGCAGGCGCCCGCCATCATCTCTGAGCTGGTCGAGCAGCCCCTGCGGCACATGCTCCACACTGCCTTCAACAACAATCACATCGTAAGGCGCTTCCTTCTGATAGCCCTCTTCATGCGGGCCCGTTACCACGGCCACATTGGTGATGCCGAGGGAGGTCAGCGTCTCATTCGCCTTGGAAGCCAGCTCCTCCGACGCTTCAAGCGCCACCACCGTGTCGCCAAGCTTGGACAGAACGGCAGCCGAATAGCCTGTCCCGGCCCCGATATCGAGCACCACATCGCCCGCACCAACCTCCGCAAGCTCCAGCAGCTTGCCGAAAGCGTAGGGCCGCATCAGGAAGTGGGGCTCTTCACCGCCCGCCGTCAGCCGGATATCCGCATCGAGATAAGCCACCGGCTTCATCGCCGCCGGAACGAAATTTTCCCGGGGAATCTCGGCAAAAACGTCCAGAATCCGGATTTCCGTCACCCCGGACGTCCGCAACTGGCTTTCCACCATATTGTGCCGGGCGCTTTCATAGTCAGCCATGAGGTTTCCCCAAGCGCAGGGGCCTGCGCGCCGCGCAGGCCTGTTAGGTCTGTTTGCCCGTGTTTATAAAGCCCTGAAAAGACAAACACAATTCGCGAGAGGCCGAAAGACGGCCCAAAACGCCGGGGCGGGCGCGGCAAAGGCCCGAATTCCGGGCTTCTTCCGCATCCGGCCCCTCAGATTGTTCATTGTCCTGCCCGCAAACTCTTGCTATATCCCCGCCCTGCCCTTCGGGCGGAAAGGCCACGTGGCGGAGTGGTGACGCAGCGGATTGCAAATCCGTATACCCCGGTTCGATTCCGGGCGTGGCCTCCAGATTTTCCCGAAAACCCAGCATCAAGCGTAAAACCCCTCAGCGGGGCCGGACCGGGGCATGCTTTGCTGCTCCCATTCGGCATATTTTTGCCGCCGCTCCCGCGCCTCGAGGGCGATGCCGCCCCAGGCGAGCCCGAAAAGCAAATAAAGGTGCCGCCAGTTATCGACGTCGATGATGATCGATTCGGCAGCCTGCCCCGTCACCGCCGCAATGGTCACGATGAGATAAGGCTGATAGGCCGAGCCTGCGCTGCGGAACACCGCCGCCGTTCCCCGCGCCAGAGTAAGGCCGATAAAGGCAAGATAGGCGAGCAGAGAAAGATAGCCCCCCGCCAGCAGAATGTTGAGATAGACATTATGCGGCGCCAGGCCGGTCTCTTGCTCCCACTGCGCCGGCCCCATGCCGAGCGGGTCGCGCAGCCCATGCGCCAGCGCATTGAGCTGCCGGTCAAAACGGCCATCGGCGCCCACATCATAGGACTGGGAGAGCGAGAAACGCTGCGCGAACAGGTCCTGGACCGCATCCGATGAAAGCGCCCAGCCCACGATCAGCACGGCGCCCGCCGCCGCAAAGAGCATCACCAGCACAATGCGGAACCGCTGCACCGCCGAGCGGGAGGTGACGAAGGCCAGCGCCATAAAGATAGCGCCCGAAAGCATGAGATTGGCCCAGGCTCCGCGCGAGAAGCAAAGAAAGATTGCAAGCACCAGCACGCCGAGCACCGGCACCAGCAACAGCTCCTTCAGGCTGCGCGCCAGGCTGAGCCGCATGGCCAGAAAGAGGATCGGCGCCACAAGAAACGCGCCAAAGACATTCGGATCGTTGAAGAGGCTCGTCACGCGCCCGAACTTCAAATAGCGCGCCGCATCCGGCATCACGCCGAAATAAGCCGCAAGCCCGATGGCTGATGCGATGAATGCCGCCACCACATAGCCCCACCAGATGGCAGGCAGCCGGCGTTTCGGGTCGTCATAAATCACCGCTGCAAAAAAGGCGAAAGAGGCGACGAGATAGACCATGACCAGTATGAAATCCCGTGACCTGTGCGGAAAAAGCGCATCAAGCGCGCCGAGCGCATAGCCGAAAAAGAGCAGCCCCCAAAACAGCACCGGCCAGCCGAGCTCACGGGGAAAGCGGATGCGCAGCATCACATGAACGCCCATCACGGCAACAAGCAGAAAATCATAAACCGCCGGATTGGCGACCTGAGAAACATCGCCCTTGAGATAAGAGCTGAAGGCAAGCAGCACGAAGAGCAGCGCGGCGCTGGCCCATTCCCAAGGACTACGCAGCACCGCTTCTTGCGCTTGCGGCCCGCTATCTATGCTCCAGCCATCCCGCATGCGCCCTCAATAGGCATTCTCGCCCTTGAGCAGCGCCCATGGCGTTTTGAACATGATGTAAAGATCGAAAAGCAGCGACCAGTTCTCGATGTAGTAAAGATCGTGCTCGGTACGCTTGGCGATTTTCTCCTGCGTGTCGGTCTCGCCGCGCCAGCCATTGATCTGCGCCCAGCCCGTCATGCCGGGCTTCACCTTATGGCGTGCGAAATAGCCATCGACCGCATCGCCGTAAAGATCGCCTGCCGCCTTTGCCAGCACAGCATGCGGCCTTGGGCCCACCATGGACATATCGCCCTTGAGCACGGAAAGAAGCTGCGGCAATTCATCAAGGCTCGAACGGCGCAGAAAATGCCCGACCCGCGTCACCCGGTCGTCATCCGCCGTCACGAGCTTCGAGGCATTGGCATCCGCCGTCTCATGCTTGAGCGAACGGAACTTGTAGACCTCGATAAGCTCATTGTTAAAACCGAAGCGGCGCTGCTTGAAAAAGACGGGCCCCTTGCTGTCCAGCTTGATCGCCGCCGCGATGACCAAAAATACCGGCGCCGTCAAAATCAGCGCGAAAAGCGCCACGAGACGATCTTCCAGCGCTTTCAGCATCTGATCTCCAACCGACATGGGCCGATCGTAAAGATTCATCAGCGTCAGATCGCCCAGCGCGGAGAACCCTTCGCTTTCTTCCGGATCGTTCTTTTGCGGCAACGCCAGCCTGATATCGACCGGCAGCACCCAGAGGCGCGACAAGAGCTGGTCGATGCGCGCGCGCGCCGCATGCGGCAAGGCCACGATCAGAAGATCCACGCGGTTCGAGCGCGCAAACCGCACAAGTTCATTGACCGTGCCAAGTTTCGGCAGGCCGTTCATTTCCGCTGGGCTGCGCTCATCCTGCCTGTCATCGAAGAAACCGCAGACTTCGATATCCCTGCGCCCCGCCTCTTCTATCTTGCGCAAAAGCCGGTCCGCTTCCTCGCCGCCGCCGACAATGACAACCCGCCGTGTCAGCCGTTTGTCCTCATGCAGATGCTGAATGACCCGCTGCGAAACGGCGCGCGCTGCAATGAGCCCTGCAAGGCCGAGCGCATACCATTCGACAATCCAGCGCATGGCAACAGGGTTCGCGCCGAGGGGAAGAAAAAGCGCCATCGCGAGAGCGCCCGACAAAGCGGACCAGACCAGCACCATCGGCCCAAGGCCGCGATAGATATGCTCAAGCACACCCACCTTGTAAAGCGACGCTGCCTGCGCACACAGCACAAACAAACCCGTCATACCGGCAAGCAGCCAGGGGGCAAAGCTTGCACCCAGCGAATTTTCAAGCTCCGCCCGGTGCAGCGAAAGAATAGCCGCGCCACACAGAAAGATGGCAAGCGTTTCAAGAAGACGGGCGCCATTGCGCACGAAGAAAGGCGGCACCAGCGCCTTGACGGTCTTGCGCCGCTCTATGGAAGGCACGGGACCGGTAGGACGCCCCTCCCGGTAGGAGCGCGCTTTGGGGCTGTTTTCCTGCCCTTCTTTTCTATGATCCGTCATCGTCATCCCTGTACTCCCGGCGTAACGGAAACCGCGCCAGCCGGTTCTTTCTTTTCAGATGCCCCTTCAAGGGCCGCGCGATACATCCGTGCGACACCCGCCGCCATCGCCTCGACGGTGAAGTTCTGTTCCACATGCGCGCGTAGCTCCCGCGCCGTGGCCGCCGTCTCTTCCGGCTGTTCCAAGGCCGTCTGCATGGCCTGGGCCAGCGCGCGCGCATCCCCCGCAGGCACCAGCTCTCCGGCGTTTGCGCCAAAAATTTCCGGCAGACCGCCGACGCGTGTTGCAATCATCGGCACACTGGCCGCTGCCGCTTCGAGCGCCACATAAGGAAACGACTCCTTGTAGGACGGCATGACAAGGCAGCGCCCCAGCGCAAAGGCATCGCGCGCGGCCATCGGCTTGTGCCAGCTCGTCACCTCATTAAGATGACGTTCGCCCGCAAGTTTCCTGAACCGTTCAAGGTCAGGCCCCGCCCCGACAAGCGCCAGCGTCACCCGCCGTTCGATGTTGAGCGCCGCAAGCGCGTCGAGCAGCGTTTCGATGCCTTTGAGGGTGCGCATCTCACCCAGATAGACGAAATCAGCTGCCTCGGGCAGCGGCGCCACAGGATCGAACTCAGCCGCGCCAAGACCATTGTGAACGATCGTATGGCGGGCGCGGCACCTGCCCGCCTGCGCCTGATAGGTGCAAAGCCCGTATTCGGACTCGAAAATAAGGCCGTCCGTGCGGCGCTGCAGAACACGTTCCAGCGAATGAAAAATGAACCCGGCAAGCGAGAACCGCCCGTAATGCAGCGCGCCGCCATGCGGTGTGTAAAAGCGTTTGGCGCTGACATGCCGCGGCAAAAGCCGGACATAGGCACCGCCCTTCGCACCGTGGCCATGCAGAACATGGGGCTTGAGGCTGGCAGCAATGTCACCGATGGAAGAAAGCACCCCGAAATCACCCAGCCCCGGCAACCGGCGCATCGGCACACGGTAGAGACCCAGCGCCGAGCGGCTTTCAAGCCGCTGCAGCCGCGCCTCCGAAAGCGCATCCCCTTCCGTCCGGTCGCAGATAATACCGACCAGTGCGCCTGCATCCGCCTGAGCCTGTGCCAGATCGCATACATGCCGGAAGAGTCCGCCGACCGGCGAACGGAAGCAATGCACGATCCGGAGACCATGAAGGGAAGAAGGCACCGCCATTAGAAATACCGCTCCGTGACATAAACCGTGTCGCCCGGCCGGATCAGTTCGTCTGTCGGAATTTCGATCTCAAGAAGCTGTCCGTCCTCTTTCCGCGTAACACGCACATAGCGTTGGTCAGCCCGGTGCGTGAACCCGCCCGCAATGGCAACGGCGGTCCTCGCCGTCATGCCGTCCACATAAGGATACTGGCCGGACTTCGAGACCTCGCCGAGAATGAAGAAGGGACGGAAATTCGCCACCTGCACGCTGACATTGGGATTGCGCAGCAACTCCTCACCGAGAACCCGCGCGACCTCTGCCTCAAGCTCGCGCACCGTCAAGCCGCGCGCGGCAATGGCGTTGATCAGCGGCATGGAGATATGCCCGCTTCCATCAACGGTGTACTCGCCCGTCAGATCCTCTTGACCGAACACAGTCACGCGCACCTGATCGCCGCTATCGAGACGGTAAGGCCCCTCATCGCCCGCTAGCGGCTGCTGGCTGACGACCCCGCCTGCCGCGCAGGCCTGCAATACCACCATAAGCAGCGCCGGTATCAGAAGACGCAGCATCTCTGCCCTCGCTTGTTCCCTTTAGGCGCACTCTAGCTGCCGAGTGGTTAATGATTTGCAAGGGAAGAACGAAAGCTTTGAGCTGTCGGATACGCGCAGGGCCTTGGATAGGCTCGGAAAATGGGTCTTAAAGGTGGTGCTGTTAAATGTTCCGTTACCTAAACGCCGTCTACTGCACTTTAAGAGAATGACGGCTTTGTGCCCGGCTGCCCGGGCAACCTTTCCGTGACACAGGACACGCATGTCAACGCCCAGCGCTTCGCAATCTCAAGTCGTTTTTGGAGACCGCCGGCGGCCTGTTTCGGCGCCGGGCGATGACGCCATCAATCCATGGGAAGTGCTGCGCGGCATCTGGGCCCGCAAGGAAATCGCCATCGGCACAGCGATTCTCATTCTTGTTCTCTCGCTCATCTGGATTTCCACCGTCACGCCCACCTATACGGCAGAAGCGCTGCTGCGCATCGAGCCGCGCGCCGGCGAGATTTCCCGTTTCGACGATCTCTCCCCCCTTTCCCCGCCTGATCAGGGCACGGTGGAAAGCGAAATTCAGGAACTTTTCTCCTATACGCTGATCGCAGATCTCGTGCGCGAGGCAAAACTCGACCAGACATCCGAATTCAATCCGACCTTGCGCAAGCCCGGCTTTCTTTCCTCGCTCCTTTCCCCAGACAAAAAGCGTGAAACGCCCATGGCCGAGATGGTGGACCGGGTACGCGGTAATCTCAGCGTTTACCGGAAGGCGGAATCGCGCGTCATTTCCATCACCTTCACCTCCGAAAAGGCGGAGCGCTCCGCCCTTGTCGCCAATACCTTGGCCCGGCTTTTCATCGAAAAGCAGATCGAGGCCCGCCAGGCGCTCCACAACAGCGCCACACATTGGCTGCGCGAACAGATCACGCTGCTGCAGGATGAAGTGCGCAAATCAGAAGCCGCGGTCGAAAGCTTCCGTGCCCAGCACGGTCTTTTCTCCACCGGCGGCAGCAACGAGGCCGAGCGCAGCACGACACTGCCCCAGCGCGAAATGACGGAACTGAGCAGCCAGCTCGTTCAGGCTGAGGCCGCCTATTCCGAAGCGCAGGCCCGCCTCAAGCTCGCCCGCGAGCTTGCCGATGGCCGCCAGGACGTCGACACGGTTGCCGAAGTCCTCAACAATGATCTCATTCAGAACCTGCGCCAGCAGGAAGTGCAGCTTCAGGCGCAGATTGCGGAAATGTCCGCAACACTCCTGCCCTCACACCCGCGCATGCAGCAGGCCGCAGCCAACCTGAAAGACCTGCATGGCCGCATTGAAAGCGAAGTGGGGAAAATCGCCTCGGCGCTTGAGAACGAAGCCGAAATCGCCCGAACCCGTGTCAACACGATCCGTGCCAATCTCAACCGGCTGAAGGGCCGCATGGGCGCGCTCAATCAGAACGAAGTGGAGCTGCGCGCGCTCGAACGTCAGGCCGCCGCCAACCGGCAGCTTCTGGAGTCCTTTCTCAAGCGCTATGAAGAAGCTTCCGCCCGCATCGAAGCCGATGCCCGGGCCGCTGACGCGCGCGTCATTTCCACGGCCGAAACACCAGTGAAGCCTGGTTTCCCCCAAAAAAGCGCCCTGCTTGTCATTGCAATTGCAGCCTCTCTTTTTGGCGGTGTCATTGTCGCTTTTCTTGTGCAGGTGCTCGCTCCCGGCTTTCAGACACCGGAACAGGTGGAACGTACCACGGGCACGCCCTTCCTCGGCATGGTGCCGGAGGCAGATGGCGCCGCACCGCTCGACACGCTGACAAGCGATCCGGTGTACCGGCCTTCTTCCGCCTTTTCCGAAAGCCTGCGGGCCCTTCTCGGCCATGTCATGACGGCGCAGGTCGCCGGACGTCCGGCCCGTTCCGTCACCATCACCTCCAGCCTCAAGGGTGAAGGCAAGACGGCGCTCGCACTCGGACTTGCCCGCACCGCAGCGCTCGGGGGGCGCCGTGTCATCCTCGTCGAGGCAAATCTCTACGCGCCTGCAGTTCACGCAGCCCTGCGCGACCAGGCCCGTTGGGGCCTCAGCGAAATTCTGACGGGCCGGGCTTCCTTCGAGCATGTCATTCACCGCGACCGCCTCAGCACCGCGCATATTCTTCAGGCAGGCGCACCGCTGGCCAATCCCACGGCAGCGCTCGGCTCCGACCGCATGAGCTGGATTCTCTCCGCGCTCGCGCAAACCTATGATTATGTGATCGTGGACACGCCCGCTCTTACCGAAGCAAGCGATGCACAAATCCTGTCACGCCAGACGGATGTCACGGTTCTTGCCGTGCAGTGGCGCCGGACTGGCAAGCGTGCCGTTTCCCGCGCCATAAAACAGCTCGCCGCCGCCACAAGCCGCCGCGTCGGCACGGTGCTCACCCGCATCAACCGCAAAGCCTACCGCGCCCTCACCGAAGACAGCGCTGGCTAAAGAAACTGGCCCTCAGGCTCTCAATCAAAAATGCGGAAACCGGGCTACCCCGTAAACACCATCACCCGGACACCCAGCTTTTTCCAGGCCAGCACGCTCAGCATCAGGGTGAGCGAAACACGCGAGGCTGCCGTGGCAACCGCCGCGCCGAGGATGCCCCACATGGGAATGAAGAGCACATTGAGCGTCAGGTTGATCCCGGCTGCGATGCCATAAGCAATCGTCGCCTGGCGCTGATGGCCTGTCATGTTGAGAAGATAATCGACCGGCCCTGCCGCTGCGCGCACCGTCATGCCGATAAGCAGCACAAGAAGCGCAGGGTATGCATCACCGAATGTCGTGCCGAAAAGGCCAAGAAGGAACGGACCAAGCACCACAAGCCCCGCAACCACCCCAAGCGTCGGCCAGAAAACGAGATGCGTAACCCGGCTAAGGAAATGCGCCAAAGCCTGCCTGTCGCCTTTAGCGTGGAACTCCGCAATCTTCGGCGTTGCGAGCGCCATCACCGAAAACAGCACAAACCCCGCCAGGCTGTTGATACGCACCGAGGCATAATAGATGCCGACGCTTTCGGGCGTGAGGTAGTGCCCGATCATCATCGTATCCATGTTCTCGATGACGAGTTCGAAGCCCTGAACCATCAAGAACGGCAAGGCAGCAAACAACCAGACGCGCGATTCCATGCGCGGGTGCGGGCGCGGATATGCCCGGCGCAGCCGGTATTTGAGCACGGCATATTGCCCGATTGAGGCAATGATCACGGCCCCAAGCAGCGCAGCCGCTGCCGTTTTACCCGTGGGATGGTTGCCGGTGAATTCCAGGGTCCCGATGATCAGCAGAATGCCGAGCGGGCGGAAAATGTAATGCGGCATATAGGCAAGGTTCACCCAGCCATTCGCCCGGGCCACGCCGCCATGTACATCTGCCGCCGCCTGCACCGGCACACACATAAGGCCAATGGCAAAGGGCGCGATATAGTAAGGATCGATCAGGCTCGCACCGCTATAAAGGAAGAGCCAGCCGCAAATCACCAGCACGCCGCCAAAGGCAAGCGCCATGGCGCGGCTGGCAATCAACAGACCGCGAATGCGCTCCCAGTCCGCTGCCGTGCGGAATTGCGCATAGAGTTTCATTACCGCATCTGGCAAGCCAAGCCCGGCAATAAAACCGAGCAGCGTCACCCACACCCAGACATAGGCAAAGACCCCATACTCGAAAACGCCCATCCAGCGCGCGAGCAGCACCTGGCACGCCAGAGCAACAGCGGCCCCAGCCACGCGAATGCCCATCGCAAAGACCGCGCCCTTGGCAACGGCACCCAGATCCGCGTCGCCCAGAAAGCGCCCGGCAAGGGAGACGAGCCTGTCGATCAGCCCTCCCTCGGATTTGTCGCGGATGGATTGCATGGTTCTCCGGCTTCGCCCCGATATTCTGTCGCCGCCAGAATGCAGCCCATTTGCTTGATGAATAGTTAGGAGTTGCAGCCTTTCCGCCAACACAAGGCGCGCGATTGTGGAAACCGCAGGGCATAATCCTAACGAAAACGAAAGATTTTCCGAGCGACACTCCAAGCATCCGGCCCTGGGAGGCTTCCATTAACGCGCAACTGGCCCATTGGAAAGATATGATGAGGACGACACTGCTCCGTCAGGCGCTGCACGCCTTGAATTGGATCGGTGCACCATCCTGGGCGCCTGAATCGCTGCGGGGCCAAGGCGTCGTCTTCATGCTGCACCGGGTGCGCAGCGCGCCCGTTCCGGCCTTCGCGCCGAACCGCATTCTTGAAATCACGCCGCAGATGCTTGGCCGGGTCATCCGCCGGGTCCGGGCACTGGACTATGACATCGTGACGCTGGATGAAGCGCTGCGGCGCCTGGAGGCGGGGCACAATGCCCGCCGCTTTGCGGTTTTCACTTTTGACGATGGATACAAGGACAATCTGACCGAAGCGCTTCCCGTTTTTGAAGAACATGATGCCCCCATGACGGTTTATGTGTCGGCGGGCATGCCGGACGGCACCATGCATATCTGGTGGGTCGCACTTGAGGAAATCATCCGCCGGGCCGAACACATCGAAATAGAATTGAACGGCCGCCTCTATTCGCTAAAAACGCGTACCGACCGGCAAAAGGACATGGCCTTTACCCGGCTTTACTGGCCGCTGCGTTTCATGGACGAAGACCATTTGCGCAGCGCCGTCGCATTGCTCGCGCACAGTCACGGCGTTTCCATTGAAGCAATCACGCAGGAAAGCGCCTTGAACTGGGACGATGTGCGCGGCCTCACAAACCATCCCCTTGTCACGGTCGGCAGCCACACGGTGGACCACTTCGCGCTCTGCAAGCTACCCGAAGCGCGCGCACGCGAAGAAATGCTCCGTGGCGCCAAACGCATCGAAACAATGACGGGCGTCATGCCGCAGCATTTCGCCTATCCTTTCGGCGATCCGGGATCTGCCGGAGAACGCGAATTCCGTCTTGCCAAGGAACTCGGCTTCAAAAGCGCCACCACCACGCGCAAGGGCCTCATCCACACAAATCATGCCGACCGGCTGACGAGCCTGCCGCGCATTTCGCTGAACGGGGATTATCAGGATATCCGGTTGGTGGATGTGCTGATGAGCGGCGTGCCCTTTCCGCTGGCGCGCCTCATTCCCTCACTCGGGGCCGCCTGAGGCCGCAGCCTGGCGCTTGCGCTGACGCCGCCGACCCCACCAGACCTCGGCCCGCCGCCGGAGCCGGCGGATAGGTGCAAAATCGACCGACAGAATCACCAGGCCGAGCGGCAGCATCCAGAACCCCAGAATCGGCAGAAACCCCAAAAAGCCGCCGCCGATCAGAATGAGCCCCAGCACGACCCGGATAATCGGCGAGCCGGGCACAGGATAACGGTGGCCATTGATGCGCACGAAAGCCATGGCTTGGAATTCTTTCCTTGGGCGGTTTCGTTGACTTTCTTTTAGGGTGCTACAGATATGAAGGAGAAAAGCGGCAAAAAACAGGCTAAACGGGACTAGCCTTCCGAAGAATCCTTTGGTATATGCAGCCCTCACTGATGCCCAGCATCAGCCTGATCCCCGGTAGCTCAGTTGGTAGAGCAATCGGCTGTTAACCGATCGGTCGCTGGTTCGAGTCCGGCCCGGGGAGCCAGTTCAAAGCCGCGGCGCCACATGGCAGCCGCGGCTTTTTCTTTGCCGGACATTCCAACATTTAAGAACGGCGCCCAAAAAGCGCATTGAGTTCAGGTTGCGGGATTTGGATCTCCGCAAAGGTGATGGTCCCTTCCTCACGCAGCTCTCTGGCGGCGCGCTGCAGAAAGCCGAGCGCAGCGCGCGCCATGCTGCCGCCAAGGCTTATCCGCTGAACCCCGGCCTCCAGCCAGGCCCGCGTATTGCCATCTGCCGTGCCGAGCCCCATCACCATGTTCAAGGGGCCTTCAATTTCACCTGCCAATCTCCGGATCGAAGGCAGATCTGAAATGCCCGGCGTGAACAGGCAGTCCGCGCCCGCTGCGCGGTAAAGATTGGAGCGCTCGATGGCTTCGGCCAGATTGCTTTTATCGGATTGCAGCACATCACTCCGCGCGGTCAGAACGAAGCTGCTTTTCAGACTGTCGATCATCTCCCGCGCGGCGCGAATACGTTCTGCCGCCAGCACCTTGTCATAAAGGCCCGGCACCAAAGGCTTCTTGTCCTCGATATTGCCGCCCGCAAGCCCGACTTCGATGGCAGCCCGCACGGTTTCAGCAACTGCTTCCGGCGTATCGCCAAACCCGGCCTCGAGATCGCCATTGACCGGCACATCGACCGCCGCCGCAATCTCGCCCATCCGTTTCAGCATTTCTTCGCGTGTCACGCCAAGCCGGGCATCACTCACGCCGTAATCCTGCTTACCAAGCGAGAAGGCAATGCCGGCACTCGTTGTTGCAATGGCCGGAAAACCCGATGCAGCAAGCACAACAGCACTCCCCGCATCCCAGGCATTGGGCATGACGAATCCGGGCTTCGCCTGATGCAGCGTGGCAAAAGCATGCGCGTGGTGATCAACGGACATGACACACCTCTCTTTCCAGACGTTCTCTTCTCTCAAAGGAAGAAGCCTGCTAATCCGCCGCTTCGGTCTGCATATCGAGCCCCAGAAAGCCGCCGGATTGGCGTTTCCAAAGATCCGCGTAAAGCCCGCCCCGGGCGAGCAATTCATCATGCGTGCCGCTTTCGGCGAGCCGCCCCTCTTCCATCACCACAAGCCGGTCGAGCACGGCAATGGTTGAAAGCCGGTGCGCGATGGCAAGCACGGTCTTGCCTTCCATCAGCGAATAAAGCTGATCCTGAATGGCGGCCTCGACCTCCGAGTCGAGCGCGGAGGTCGCCTCATCGAGCACCAGGATCGGCGCATTCTTGAGCAGCACCCGGGCAATGGCAATGCGCTGGCGCTGCCCGCCGGAGAGTTTCACCCCGCGCTCGCCCACATGCGCATCGAGCCCGCGCCGGCCCTGCTGGTCCACAAGATCATTGATGAAATCCTCCGCATGCGCGCGCTGCACCGCGGCCCAGACATCACCGTCCGTCGCATCCGGGTTGGAGTAGCGGATATTGTCGCGGATCGAGCGGTGCAGCAGCGACGTGTCCTGCGTCACGACACCGATATGCCGCCGCAAGGACTCCTGTGTGACATTGGCAACGTTCTGGCCGTCAATGAGGATGCCGCCGCCCTCCACATCGTGAAAACGCAGCAGAAGGTTGACGAGCGTGGACTTGCCCGCCCCGGAACGGCCGACCAAGCCAACCTTCTCTCCCGGTTTTATCACAAGCGAGAGATCGTCGATCACCTTCTTCTCGTCGCCCTTGCCGTAATTGAAGCGCAAATTCTCGAACCGGATTTCGCCCTCCGGCACCGCCAGCGGTGCGGCATCCTTTTTATCCGTTATAGAAAGCGGTTGAGAGATCGTGTTCACACCGTCAAGCACGGTGCCGATATTCTCGAAGAGCCCGGCCACTTCCCAGAGAATCCAGTCCGACATCGCTCGGATGCGCATGACAAGCGCAATGGCAACCGCGATGGCCCCAAGCGTCACGGAAGATGTGTACCACCCATAAATGCCGATCCCCGCAATCGAGGCGAGCAAGAGCGAGTTCAAGGATTGCAGCGTGAAGTTCAGCCAGGTCACCAGCCGCATCTGCGGATAGACCGTATGCAGGAATTCTTCCATCGCCTCACGCGAGTAATTCTGCTCGCGCAGCGTATGGGCAAACAGCTTGACGGTCTGAATGTTCGTATAGCTGTCGACAACCCGGCCAACCATTTGCGCCCGCGCATCCGCCTGAATCATGGAAATGCGTTGCAGACGCGGTACGAAATAGGAAAGCAGCCCGATATACCCGGCAAGCCAAAGAACCAGCGGCGCCATCAGCAGTGTGTCCGCCTGCCCTACCAGAAACATCGCGCCGGTAAAATAAACCACCACATAGACGAGCACGTCCGAAACCTTGAGCACGGTTTCCCGCACAGCAAGCGCCGTCTGCATGACCTTCTGCGAAATCCGCCCCGCGAACTCCTCCTGAAAGAAGCTCATGCTCTGGCTCAGAATATAGCGGTGCATGAGCCAGCGCCCGATCATCGGGAAATTGCCGAAGACCGTCTGAAAGTTGAACAGCGCCTGCAACAGAATGAGCAGCGGATAGGCGAGGACGATAAGCAACCCCATACCGGCCAGCTGCCAGCCATGATCCTGCAGAAAAGTCGCCTTGTCCGCATTGGCCAGCCAATCGACCAGCGTACCCATGTAGCTGAGAAACACGATCTCGATAGACGAGAGAATCGCCGTCAGCACGGCCCCGACAATCAGCCAGGGAAGTAGCGGCTTGGAAAAGAAATAGACGAAAGCGAGAAACCGCGCCGGCGGCTGCGCGGGGCCATGCGGCGGAAACGGGTCCACAAGCCTTTCAAAAAACCGGAACATGGCCAAACCCATTTCCCTGACGAGGATAATTTCAGATGATTGCCGCTTCCATATAGGCAGCTTTTACGCCAGTAAAATAGCTGCTCCGCCATTTGCAATAGCATTTGCAGATTTTGCGCCGCTACGGCCCTGAACTGACCGGCTTAAATCGCGTCGGTATTGGGGAAGATGATGCGGATCGTGGTGCCGGGCCGTTCGGAGGAGCCTTCATCCGTCTCGAGCCATTCCACATCACCGCCCAGCGCTGCCGAGAGCCGCTCCACGATTCGCGTGCCAAGCCCGCCGCGGCCACCCTGATATTCCTTGCTGTCGAGACCGAGGCCATTATCCACGACCGTCAGAGCCAGCGTGTCACCCATATGCTCGCGCCGGAGCCGCACTTCAATCCGGCCTTCCTCACCCGCCGGAAAAGCATATTTGAGCGAGTTCGTCACAAGCTCCGTGACGATCACCCCGATGCTGACCGCATCCTTCGAGGGAATATCCACATCCTCCGCATTGCAGTCGATCTCGACTTTCCCCCGCACCGTCATATTGGTCTTGAGATCGTCCACAATCTGGCAGAGGAAAGCATGCGCATCCACGCTCTCACCCTCTTCCGTCAGGCGCAAACGGCGCTGGGCCGACGCAATGGCATGCACGCGCTCACGCGCCCGGCGCAGCGCTTCTTCCGCATCTGCATTATCCGTCTGATTAGCCTGCAGCCCGAGGAAGGAAGCCACCAGCTGCAGCGAATTGCCGACCCGGTGATGCAGATCCCGCAGCAGGGACTCCGCCCGCATGAATTCCGTTTCGACCTTGAGCTTCGCCGCTTCCAGATCGCCCGTGCGCTCGCTCACCCGCCGCTCAAGCTCCTGATTGATCTCCGAAAGCGCCCGCTGCCCCTCCTGCGCAGAGAGATATTGCCGCCGCGCCACATAGGCGGCCGAGACCGAACATATTGCGGCAAGCAACAGCGAGGCGAGAATAGTCGCCACAAGCCAGAAGTTGTTAGTGTCCACAGCTTCCTGCCGCTCCAGCAGGCGCCGCTCTTCTTCGGCAATGATGCGCGCGATTTCGGCGCGGATGCTATCGAGGGTCTGTTTGCCGCCATCCCGTTTGACGACAGTCACGGCGCCGCCGAAATTGCCCGAAAGGCCGAGCTGCACCGTGGCGCGCAATTCTTGAAGCTTCTCTTCAATGTGCCGGTCAATCACATCGAGACGCGCTTGCTGCACCGGATCGTTTTCGGTGAGCGTGCGCAGCTCCGTCTGCGCCTCGTCGACAGCCGCCAAGGCGGTGGCATAAGGTTCGAGATATTTCCGCTCCCGCGTCAGCAGAAAGCCGCTGCGTCCCGTTTCCGCGTCCTGAAGAATGTTGAAAAGGCGCCGCGCCGTGTTCTGCACCTTGATTGTGTGCTGCACATCCCTGGCCGACTCCCGCGCCTCCAGCGAGAGATAGGTTGCAAGCCCCGCCGTCACGAGCAGCAGCAACAGTCCAAGGCCGAGAAAAACCGCCACGGTATTGAGTGCAGGTGTTTTGGGAACGAACCGGGACGGATTGAGCATGGTGCCGCCTTCTCATTACTTGCGGACTAAAGAGGAGGATTAGCCCCTTTCATCCTCTTCAGATTTCTCCTGCGGTGCAGCGCCCTCTTCCCAGCGCGTCAGACTCTCTTCCAGCAGAATGCGCACGGCCGCAGACCGGGAAGGAACACGGTTTTCATAGCGGTAATCATCTATTTTCCGCAGTTCGGAATCCGTGAGCAGCAGCTGAAGTTTGACGATCCGTTTTTCCACCCTGCCCTCCTTACTCGACAAGCGCCGCGCGCGACTTGGTGAGCGCCTGCCACAAAGCCGCCTTCACCGCGCGGTCTCGGTAGGGTTTGGAAATAACAAAAGCCGGTTCGAAATCTTCGCCAGTCAACACATCATCCGGATAAGCTGTAATAAAAATAGCGACACAATCCTGTTCGCCCGTGATCTCTTTCACCGCATCGAGCCCCGTTTCACCGCCGCCAAGATCATAATCGGCAAGCAGAATACGCGGGACCACACGGCTGGCAAGCGACACCGCTTCCTTCTTGGTGCGGGCCTTGCCCACAACCTCGACGCCCTGCTGCGTCACAAGGTCTGCAATCTCTTCTGCAATCAGAGGTTCATCCTCGATAATGATGGCCGTGCCTTCGATCGGTTTGTCCACCCGCTCCCGGGCAGCATCGAGAAAGGCCTCTGTCAGCTCGAGCGATTGCCCGGCAATTTCCGCCGCGACGGAAAGCGGGAAGCCCATCACATCAACCATCAGCAAAACCTGACGGCTCAAATCTTCTTCCGGCGATACGCTTTGCAAAATGGCCCGGGTCGAGAAGATTCCGGCGCTCTGAGCTTTCTCATGGGCCGAGCGCCAGATGTCATAAACGGACCGGAAAAGCAGCGGCAGACGAGCCGCCTCGGGCAGCGCCTCGAACGGCTCCAGGTCCAGTTCGGCCAGCGCCGCGCGCGTCACCTCATCACCCAGAAGCTGGTCATTGGTCAACGCCCGAAGGTATTGCCGGAGTAGGTTGATTTCCTTCGTCAGCATGAAAAAACCATTCGAGCGTTACGCAGACCTGCCGGAGGCGAAGATGGCAGAGGCAGCATGGGCGGTCAACTGATTGAATTATGGAGCTTTTTGCCCTTGAGCACCGGAAAAACAGCCCCATTTTTCAATTGTGCAATCGGCCAATTAACGCTGCAGGTGATCTTTTGTTCTCCCTCCCGCGTAAGTTGATGCGTGAAAAACACAGATAAGCTGCGGGATGCAGAAGCAAGGTAAAATAGGGATGCGTATAAGCGCCCCTCTCCTTTAAGCTCATCATCCGGGTCTAGGAGGAGATGTGTGATGGCCGCACAGGAGAAACCCGCGCAGAAACTACCTGCCGCCACATCCGGCGTGACGGAAACCGATCTGTCGAACCTGGAGGGCGTGCCATGGCTAACCCGCATGACGCTTCGCATTGCGGCGCGCCTGAAGAAAGGCAGCCTGACGGTCGAGCTTCCCGATGGACGCCACCTTCACTTTGAAGGCCCGCAGCCGGGCCAGAACGCCGTCCTGGTCATCCGCGACCATGCTTTTGCCAAACATATCTTTACCGGCGGAGACCTGGGCGCCGCCGAAGCCTATTTGCGCGGCTTTTGGGAAACGCCCAACATCACGGCATTTCTGGAGCTCTTTGCATCCAACCGTCAGGCGCTGATGGAAACACGCTCCGGCATGAAGCTGGCGCGGCTCTTTGCCCGTGTCGGCCATCTGCTCCGGCACAACAACCGAGCCAATGCAAAACGCAATATTGAGCAGCATTACGATCTCGGCAACAAGTTCTATACGCGCTGGCTCGACCCGACTATGACCTACTCCTCGGCGAAGTTCGACAATCCGAATGACGATCTGAGCGCCGCGCAGCTCAACAAATACCGCTCCCTTGCAAAGCGCATCGATCTGCAGTCCAGGCATCACATTCTCGAGATCGGCTCGGGCTGGGGCGGCTTTGCGGAATTTGCCGCCCGGGAAATCGGCTGCCGCGTCACCGGTGTCACCATCTCAAAAGAGCAGCTCGAATTCGCGCGCGAGCGCATGGCCCGCCAAGGCCTGCAGGACCGGGTGGAAATCCGCTATCAGGACTACCGTGACATTTCCGAAACCTATGACCGCATCGCCTCCATCGAAATGTTCGAAGCCGTGGGCGAGCGTTATTGGCCGGCCTATTTCGGTAAGGTGCATGACTGCCTGAAGCCCGGCGGTCTGGCGGGACTGCAGATCATCACCATCGACGACAAATCCTTCCATGCCTACCGCAAGAGCGTGGACTTCATTCAGCACTACATCTTTCCCGGCGGCATGCTGCCCTCCGTCAAGGCGTTGCAGGATGAGGTGAAACGCGCCGGCCTCGACTGGAAAGACAACCTCAATTTCGGCCTCGATTATGCCGAAACCCTCGCCCGCTGGCGGCACCGCTTCATGGAAGCCTGGCCCGACATCCAGCCCCTCGGCTTTGATGACCGCTTCAAACGCATGTGGGAATATTACCTCGCCTATTGCGAAGCAGGCTTCCGCAGCGGCAATATCGACGTTACGCAGCTCACCATCGCAAGAAGCTGAGCCGCGCAGCGAAGCCGCACAAACGGGGCCGCCTCAGCTTGGCCCCGTTTTCATTTCTGGGGGGCATCTCATGGACAGGAAACTCGTGCCATCGGCTCATGGGCCGGAGGATGTGGAAGTCACCAGCGATGAAACCGCATGGCGCGGCTGGGGGCGTGTGATCCTCTACCGCTTCCGCCACAAGCGCCATGACGGATCATGGTCGGAGACGGTTCAGCGCGAGCTGCATGTGGTGGGCGATGCGGCCAATATTGTTCCTTATGATCCCGCACTCGACGCGGTGCTCCTTGTGGAGCAGATCCGCGTCGCAGGCATCCATCACGGCAAGGAGCGGCCCTGGGTGATCGAAAGCATCGCAGGCATGGTCGATGAAGGAGAAGACGCGGCGGACACCGCCATTCGCGAGGTGGTGGAAGAAGGCGGCTGCGAAATCACACATATAGCTCCCGTCATGTCCGGCTACACCTCCCCCGGCGGCTGGGGCGAGCGGGCCTATCTATTTGCCGGGACCGCCGACCTGTCCGGAGCGGGTGGATTTCACGGCCTGCTGGAGGAAAATGAGGATATCCGCGCCGTCGTGGTCCCCTTCGAGGACGCGCTCAAAGCCGCCACGGATGGCCGGATCGAAGACGTGAAAACCGCCCTTATCCTTCATTGGCTGGCCCTGCACCGCCGAACCCTTGGCGAAAGCGGAGAATCCCGCCAGTCTTGAAGACAGGGATGCCGGGGGTTACGTTCCAGACCAACAAAAACCCTCCCCGTCAGCCCTTTCGAGGACGATCCCATGAAAATAAAAAACGGCCTGATCGACGCCATTGGCAACACCCCGCTGATCCGCTTGAAAAAAGCCTCGGAGGAAACGGGCTGTGAGATTCTGGGCAAGGCCGAGTTTCTGAACCCCGGCCAGTCGGTGAAAGACCGTGCCGCCCTCTTCATCATTGAAGACGCCCTGAAAAAAGGCACGCTGAAGCCCGGCGGCACCATTGTCGAAGGCACCGCGGGCAACACGGGAATCGGCCTTGCCCTTGTCGGCAATGCCATGGGCTTCAAGACCGTCATTGTCATTCCGGAGACCCAGTCCCAGGAAAAGAAAGACATGCTCCGCCTCTGCGGCGCAGAACTCATCGAAGTCCCCGCGGTCCCTTACAAGGACCCGAACAACTATGTGAAATATTCCGGCCGCCTGGCCGAGGAATTGGCCGCCAAATCCGAACACGGCGCCATCTGGGCGAACCAGTTCGACAATGTCGCCAACCGCCAGGGCCACATCGAAACCACGGGGCCGGAAATCTGGGAACAGACGGACGGCAAGGTAGACGGCTTTATCTGCGCCGTCGGCACCGGCGGCACGCTGGCCGGCGTCGGCATGGCGCTGAAGGAGCGCAGCAAGGACGTGGTGATCGGCCTCGCCGACCCCATGGGCGCAGCGCTCTATCATCATTACGCCCATGGCGAGCTGAAAGCCGAAGGCACATCGATCACCGAAGGCATCGGCCAGGGCCGCATCACGGCGAACCTGGAAGACGCTCCCATCGACGAGCCGTTCCAGATTCCAGATGAAGAAGCGCTGCCCATCATTTTCGACCTGCTGCAGCATGAGGGGCTGTGCATGGGCGGCTCGACAGGCATCAACGTGGCGGGCGCGATCCGCCTCGCCAGGAAGATGGGCCCCGGCCACACCATCGTGACCGTGCTCTGCGATTACGGGAACCGCTATCAGAGCAAGCTGTTCAACCCGGCCTTCTTGAAGGAGCAAGGATTGCCGGTCCCGGCCTGGCTCAACAAATAAAAGATTGGGATAAGGCCCCAACAAGTTTTGGAGGAAACCGGGGCCTGACATGGGGAGGAGAGATGCGGAGGAGTAACCTATGAGTGCCGCCGGAACGCCCGTTCTGGTGGCAACCGAGTGGCTTGCCGAACATTTGAGCGAGCCCTTCATCAAGCCGGTGGATGCCTCCTGGTATCTGCCGCAAATGAACCGTGATGCCAAAGCCGAGTTCGAGGCGGCGCATATTCCAGGTGCGGTCTTCTTCGACATCGACGCGGTGAGCGACGCGTCGAGCCCTTACCCGCACATGCTTCCCTCGCCGGAGGAATTCGGCAAGGCCGCAGGCACGCTCGGCATCGGCAATGAGGATCACGTCATCGTCTATGACGGCGCGGGCCTGATGAGCGCCGCCAGAGCCTGGTGGATGTTCAAGGTGATGGGCCATGAGCGCGTCTCCGTGCTGAATGGCGGCTTTCCGAAATGGCAGCGCGAACACCGGCATGTGAAAGCTGGCGCCGTTTCCAGAAAACCGGCAACCTTCGAAGCGAAACTCGGCATAAGCCATCTGCGCAGCCTTGAAGACATGCGCGCCCTTATTGAGCGCGGCGGCGAACAGGTGCTGGATGCCCGCGCCAAACCCCGTTTCGACGGCGCGGCGCCCGAGCCCCGCCCCGGCCTGCCCTCCGGCCACATGCCCGGCAGCCTGAACCTGCCCTTCGACCGGCTTCTGGCGGATGACGGCACAGTGAAGAAAAAGCGCGAGCTGAAACCGCTCTTCGAGAACACCGGGCTCGACCTGCAAAAGCCCATCGTCACCACCTGCGGCTCAGGCGTCACGGCAGCCGTGCTTTATCTCGCGCTTACTCATTTGGGAAAAGAGGATCTTGCGCTCTATGATGGTTCCTGGGCCGAATGGGCGGCCCAGCCTGATGCCAGGATTGAAACCGCTTAAACATGGCCAAATCGCACAAGGCAACCGTCACTCATCTGGAAATGCGGGCAAGGCCGAAAAACCATTGCCCGCATCCGATGGGACACATCGCGCTCATGCGCGCCGCCGACCCGCCCGTGCATTTCTACCGCTATCTCTACCATGTAGTCGGCAAAGACTATATCTGGGTGCACCGCAAGCAGATGCCGGATGACGCCCTGCGCGCCATCATCGAGGATCAGCGCGTCGAGATTTATGTGCTTTATGCGGATGGCTGCCCCGCAGGCTTTTGCGAACTTGATTTCCGCAACATGCCGCGCGCCGAACTTTCCTTCCTTGGTGTGGTGCCGGAATTCATGGGCCGCGGCTTCGGCCGCTTCCTGCTCTGCGAAGCGATCCGCATGGCCTGGGACAAGGAGCCGGAAATGCTGACTCTGCAAACCTGCTCCCTGGACCATCCCCGCGCGCTGCCGCTCTATCAGCGCCACGGCTTCGTGCCTTACGCGCAGGAGCAAGTAGAGCTGGTCGATGACGGCACGGGCCCTGGGTTTTAGCCGATCACCTGGCTCAAGAACGCCTTGGTCCGCTCGCTCTTGGGATTGCTGAAGAAAGGCTCAGGCGCGCCCATTTCAATGATCTCGCCTTCATCCATGAAAATCACCTTGTCGGCCACTTCCCGCGCAAAGCCCATTTCATGGGTCACGCACAGCATCGTCATGCCGGACCCGGCAAGGTCGACCATCACATCCAGCACTTCACGGATCATCTCCGGGTCAAGCGCCGAGGTCGGTTCGTCGAAGAGCATGATCTTCGGGCTCATGCAGAGCGACCGCGCAATGGCAACGCGCTGCTGCTGGCCGCCGGAAAGCTGGCCCGGAAACTTCTCCGCCTGTTCAGGGATGCGCACCCGCTCCAGATAGGACATGGCAATATCCCTGGCTTCCTTCGGGGCCATGCCCCGCACATGAACAAGCGCGAGCGTGCAGTTTTCCAGAACGCTCATGTGCGGAAACAAATTGAAGTCCTGAAACACCATGCCCACTTCACGCCGCACTTCATCGATGCGCTTCAGGTTCTCTGTCAGCTCGATCCCGTTCACGGCGACAAGGCCCTGGTCATGCGCTTCTAGCCGGTTGATGCAGCGGATGAGCGTGGACTTGCCGGAGCCGGACGGCCCCGCAATGACGATCCGCTCTCCTTCTGCGACATCAAGGCTGATGTCCTTCAGCACATGAAAATTATCAAACCATTTGTGCATGTGCTCGATGCGGATAACCGGCGTCTCAGACAATGCGAAATCTCCCTAGCGGCTTCCCTGGCCAAGCTGACGCTCCATGCGGAGCGAATAGCGCGACATGCTGAAGCAGAAAATCCAGTAAACAAAAGCAGCAAACACATAGCCTGTCGCCGCCGTGCCGGGGCTTGCCCAGGCCGCGTCCGTAAAGTTCGCGCGGATGATGCCAAGGAAATCGAACAGCCCGATAATGAGCACGAGCGTTGTGTCCTTGAAAAGCCCGATGAAGGTGTTGACGATGCCCGGAATGACCGTGCGCAGCGCCTGCGGCAGAACGATGAGACTCATCATCTGCCAATAGGAAAGCCCAAGCGCCCGCGCCGCCTCATATTGCCCGCCGGGAACAGCCTGAAGGCCGCCGCGCACCACTTCGGCCATATAGGCCGACGCGAAAAGCGCAACCCCGATCAGCGCGCGCAGCAGCAGATCAAAGGTCACGCCAGAGGGCAGGAAAAGCGGCAGCATGACGCTTGCCATGAAAAGTACCGTGATGAGCGGCACCCCGCGCCAGAACTCGATGAAAAGAATACTGATCATCCGCACCGCCGGCAGCTTGGAGCGGCGCCCGAGCGCAAGCAGAATGCCGAGCGGCAGAGAGGCGAGAATGCCCGAAACCGCAATCACCAGCGTGATGAGCAGCCCGCCCCATTCGGTCGTCTCCACCACCGAAAGCCCGAACTTGCCGCCATGCAGAATAGCCCAGGCCAGCATGGGATAGATGAAGAGCAACGTTGCCGCGATCCAGCCCTTGTAAGGCAGGCGCGGAAAAAAGAGCGGCACGAGATTGAGAAAGAAAACCGCCAGCACCAGATTGGGGCGCCAGAGCTCATCACGCGGATAGCGCCCGTAAATGAACTGGCCGAACTTCGCCTCGACAAAGGCCCAGCACGCCCCCGCGCCTTCCACCCGGCACAGCGTGCCGTCCGGCGCATTCCAGACCGCGCGGAAAAAAGCCCAATCAATGAAAGGCGGCACGGTGAAGAGAATGAGCGCGAGGCAGGCAAGCGTCAGCGCGGCGTTGCCGGGTGTAGAAAAGAGATTGGCGCGCGCCCAGCCATAAGCGCCCTGCTTACGCGCGGGCGGCGGCAGATCCGGGTGGCGCTCGGTGCGGACGAGGATAGTATCACTCATTGCCGCGCTCCTTGAAGCGCATGCGCGCATTATACCAGTTCATGAAAAGCGACGTCGCCAGGCTGATAAAAAGATAGACCGCCATGGTCATGATGACGATTTCAACCGCCTGCCCAATCTGGCTAAGCGCCGTGTTGGCAAAAACAAGGACAAGATCGGGATAGGCAATGGCAACGGCAAGCGAAGAGTTCTTCGTCAGATTGAGATACTGGCTGGTGAGCGGCGGAATGATGACGCGCATCGCCTGGGGGCGGATGACCTTGCGCATGATGACGCCGGGCCGCAGCCCCAGCGCCCGCGCGGCCTCCACCTGCCCCTTCGGCACGGACTGGATGCCCGCCCGCACAATCTCCGCAATGAAAGCGCCGGTGTAAATCGACAGCGCCAGAAGAAGTGCAATGAATTCCGGGATGATGTTCACCCCGCCCTCGAACTGAAAGCCTGTGAGGACAGGCACCTCTATGACCCATGTGGACCAGATCAGACTGGGCAGGAAGAGACCGCGATTATTGAGAAAGACCACATCGAAGAGTGAATAGCTCTCCTGCTGCGACGGTAGCAGGTTGAGAACGACGAAATACCAGAAGAAGAGCTGCAGCAGCAGCGGCGTGTTGCGCAATGTTTCGACGAAAGTTCCCGCAAGCCGCGCCAGCAGCCAGTTCTGTGACAGCCGCGCGGTGCCGACGGAAAAGCCGATCAGCGTGGCCAGCACAATGCCAATGGCCGAAATGAGTAGCGTGTTGAGAACACCCACCACAAAGGCGCGGAAATAACTTGATTGCGGCGAATACTCGATCAGCGTGAAATTGATGGCAAAGCCGGACGGATTATTGAGAAAGCCGAAGCCGGAGGCGATATTCGCGCGCTGCAGGTTTTCCGTCGTGTTGCCCGCAATCTCATAAATCGCAAGCACGGTGATAAAAACCACAAGCGCTTGCGCGATCCAGCCACGTATTTTCGGGTCCTGCCACATCTGGGCAAGAGACGAATTGGAGACCGCTGCGGGGATGAGAGTTTTCAAACCGCGCCCCTCTTACCTCACCGGCATGGCATAGATGATGCCGCCATCGCTCCAGAGCGCATTCATGCCCCGCGGAATACCGAGCGGTGTATTCTTTCCGAGATTACGTTCGTAAGATTCGCCGTAATTGCCGACCTGGGAAATGATCTGATAGGCCCAGTCCTTCGGCAGGCCGAGGTTTTCGCCATAAGAACTGTCCACACCGAGCAGGCGGCGTATTTGCGGATTGTCGCTTTCGCGCATCTCATCCGCATTCTCCGATGTTATGCCGAGTTCCTCCGCCTCGATCATGGCAAAGAGCGTCCAGCGCACAATGTCGCCCCACCCATTGTCACCCTGGCGGACGGCAGGCCCGAGCGGTTCCTTGGAAATCACTTCCGGCAGAATGACGTGCTCATCCGGATTGCGCAGCTTCAGCCGCTCCGCATAAAGACCCGACGCATCGGTCGTGTAGGTCTCGCAGCGGCCCGCATCATAAGCGGCGATCACTTCATCGGTCTTTTCAAAGACGACCATCTTGTAATCAAGACCATGGGTGCGGAAATAATCGGCGGCATTGAGTTCCGTTGTCGTGCCGGTGTTGGCGCAGATCGTCGCGCCATCCAGATCCCGCACACTGGATATGCCAAGATCACGCCGGACCATGAAGCTCTGGCCGTCATAATAAGTAACGCCCGTGAAATCGAGCCCCAGCACCGTGTCGCGCGTCAGCGTCCAGGTGGTGTTGCGGGAAAGCACATCGATCTCACCCGACTGCAGCGCGGTGAAACGGTCTTTCGCCGATAAGGGGCGGTAACGCACACGGGAGGCATCGCCGAAGATCGCAGCTGCAATCGCGCGGCAGACATCCACATCGATGCCGCGCCAGTTCCCCTCATTATCGGGATTGGAAAAGCCGGGCAGCCCCTGACTCACGCCGCAGACAAGCTCGCCCCGGCGCTCGATAGCGGCAAGCGTCCGGCCCCCGCTACGCGCGCCGCCCTGCCCCATCTCCTGCTGCACGGCACCCGGCGCCCCCGGCGGCGCGGAGGGCATGAAGAGGTAAACGGCCAGCGCGCCGAACACGATGCCGAAAATCAAGGCAGGCGCCTGATTGCGCATGAATACCCCCGTCTTGTCCCGCTCTTGGCGCTTTCAACACGCCTTCTCTTTTTGTCACCCGCTTTGAGAGTTATTCTTACACGGAAGCAGCCCGGGATCATAGGCAGGGAACCATCAAAACATGACCAAAGGCGCCAAAAAGCCTGAAACACGCCTCGTCACGGCGGGCAGGAAGCCGGATGAGAATCACGGCATCATCAATCCGCCCGTCTATCACGCTTCCACGATTCTGCACCCGACCATGAAAGTGCTGAAGGAGGCGAGCCAGCCTTACACCTATGGCCGCCGCCTCACCCCCACCATCGCAGCGCTTCAAGATGCGGTCTGTGACCTTGAAGGCGGCTTCGGAACCGTGATCACGCCTTCCGGCCTCTCCGCCGTCACGACCGCACTGCTTGCTCATTTGAAGGCGGGCGATCATGTGCTGGTGACGGATTCGGTTTACGGCCCCTCCCGCAGTTTTTGCGAGCAGATGCTGACCAAGCTCGGCATCGAGGTGGAGTTTTACGACCCGCTGATCGGCGGCGGCATATCGGAACTGATGAAGGACAACACCCGCGTCGTTTTCACCGAAAGCCCCGGCTCCCAGACCTTCGAGATGCAGGACATTCCCGCCATTGCCAAGGCTGCCCACGCGCGGGACGCAATCGTCATGCTCGACAACACCTGGGCGACGCCACTCTTCTTCAACGCCTTCGAGCACGGCGCGGATATTTCCATTCAGGCCGCGACGAAATATATCGTCGGCCATTCCGACGTGATGATGGGCACCATCACCTGCAATGAGCGCACCTGGAAAACGACACTCCGTCATCATGGGCTTTTGGGCGTCACGGCGGGCCCGGATGATATTTATCTCGCGCTGCGCGGACTGCGCACCATGGGCGTCCGGCTGAAACAGCACATGGAAACGGGGATAAGTCTGGCGCGCTGGTTCGCGGCACGGCCGGAGGTGAAATATATTTTGCACCCTGCTCTTGACACGGATGAAGGACACCCCATCTGGAAAAGGGACTTCAAGGGCGCAAGCGGGCTCTTCGGGGTCGTTCTCCACCCGGTTTCGGATAAAGCACTCGCCGCCATGCTGGACGGGCTAGAGCTCTTTGGCATGGGCTTTTCCTGGGGCGGATATGAAAGCCTTGTGGTGCCCGCAGAGCCGCACCGCACAGTCACCAAATGGACGGAGGAAGGAAAGCTCCTGCGCGTTCACGCAGGGCTTGAGAACATAGACGATCTGATTGCGGATCTGGACGCCGGGTTTGACCGGCTGAACAAGGAGAAATAACAGGGGTGCATTTTCTCGCCGTAACTTTTGCCGCCTTCCTTCTGGCCTTACTGTCTCTTCCGGCAATGGCCGCTTGCGAGCCCATGATCTTCTATGCGGATGAAAGCGTGGAAGAAGCTCTGCGTGAAGCAGCATGGGCCTTCAGTGTGGAAGAGGCCTGCTCCGTCACACTGGAATTTGCCGCCACGCCCGCCCTCGCCCGGCGCATCAGCGAAGGTGGCATGGCGCATCTGCTGCTCGCCGCAGGCAGCGACTGGCCGGGCTGGCTTGAGGGCAAAGGCCACATTGGCAAAGGCAACCGCATGACGTTGCTGAGCAGCGGAGAAAATAAATATCAACTCGCCCTTCTGGGGCCCGCGCCGCATGAAGACCCCCGCCGCCTTTATGCCTTCTTGCAAAGTTACAGCGCGGCGGAGATATTCGTCCGGCATGGATTCTTTAGGCGGGAATGAGGAAAGCGATGGCAAAGATCGACGTGAAAAGCGAAATCACGGGCAAAGTGTGGAAGATCGAAGCAAAGCCCGGCGACACGCTGGAAGAAGACGATCCCATCCTGATCCTGGAATCCATGAAGATGGAAATTCCCGTCGCCGCTCCTTCTGCGGGCAAGCTTGTGGAAGTGCTTGTGGCGGAAGAAGACACAGTTGAGGAAGACCAGGTTGTTGCCGTGATGGAGGGGTGAGACTTCACCGGAATAACGTCTTCAAATATGGCGTCAGGAAGCGGCCTTTGGGGTCCACCTCGCGGCGCAGCTTCACGAAGTCATCATAGCGCGGATAAAGCGTTCTCAGCTCATCCGCCGTGCGGGTATGCAGCTTGCCCCCATGCGGCCGCCCGCCATAACGGCGGAAGATTTGTTCGACTTCCTTGAAGAGCCCGGCATAAGGCTGTTTGAAATATTGATGCACGGCGATGGTGGCGCAGTCCATTCCCTCAAAGGGACTGAGCCAGATGTCATCGCCCTTCACGAAGCGGAATTCGAGCGGGAAGAGGAAGTTGTATCCTGCCTTTCGCATGAAATGCCCGACTTCGCGCACGCAGTCCGGCCCGTTTTCCGCAGGCACTGCATATTCCATCTCGTTGAAACGCACGGTCCTGTCGCTCGGAAAGGCATCATGGGACCAGTGCGCCCGGCCCCGCCTCGGCGCGGCAAGATCGAGCGGACGCCCGGCTCCTGCCATCAACTTTTGCAAGGCGCCGCGCTTTGAGGGGAAATGGATGGAAAGCTCGCAGGCCGCACGGAACGGCGCATCTGAGGGCGCTTCCTCGCCTTCCGCCACCCGTTCTTTGGGCAGAGGGGCAGCATCCGTTTCATTGAGCAGCTTGACGTAAGCTTCATCCGCATAAGGAAACCAGAAGAACTCGAAATGCCGGCTCTCGCCCTGAAGCCGGCCGATATTGGCAAAGAGATCGTCCAGCGCCATGCGCCCGCCCGTCTCCTCCAACACATAAGCCGGGCGGCACTGCATCTCGATGGCGCTCATAATGCCGAAAAGACCGAATGAAACCCGCCCCGCCTGAAACAACTCTGCATTCTCATGTTCCGAGCAGGTCAGCACATCGCCGGAGGCCGTTACCAGGCGGAATCCCGTCACCGCCCCTGAAACGCTGTGAAGCCCCGCGCCGGTGCCATGGGTGCCCGTGCCGACGGCACCGGCGATCGACTGGGCATCGATGTCCCCCTGATTGATAAGCCCAAGCCCCTGCTCGTGAAGAAGCGGCCCCAGTTTACGGATGGAGGTGCCTGCCTTGATCCAGGCGCGCGCCGCCTGCCGGTCTACCCGTTCCACGCCGCTCATCTTCCCGAGCGAGAAAAGCGTGCCCTCCGTTTGCGCGACAGGCGTGAAGGAATGACCGGCACCTGCGGCGCGAAGCGGGGCCCCGCCCTTACGCACCAAGCCCGCCAGTTCTTCTTCCGAGCGCGGCGCCAGCACCGTCTTAGGGCTCGCCGTCACCCAGCCCGACCAGTTTTGCCAACGCGCCTTCGCCATGTCTGCCCCCATCAAAGACCGGGACACAGCATACAAAAAACCCGGCGGCTCGAAAGCCGCCGGGTTCAATTTTGACGTCAATGATGACTTAACGCGTCGCGATACGGCGGATCGCGGCAGGCGTGAACTGCTCTTCGGTCAGCTCATCGGCCTTGAAGTTCATCATCGGTTCCTGGTTCTTCAGGCCCTGGATCACATAACGGCCGGCCGTCAGGTCATAGATGACTTCCGAGGCGTTCCAGCAACCGGGAAGGTTGTAATACTGGATCATGTGACCTTCCTGAACGCGCCACAGCTGGCCGCGGGAGTCATAAAGCTCCGCAGCGGAAATGGTCCAGCTGTCTTCGTCGAAGTAGTTGACGCGGCGCTCATAAACGTGACGGTGACCTTCACGCAGCTTCGCATCGACTTCCCAAACGCGGTGAAGTTCATACCGCACCAGGTCCTGATTGATATGGCCAGACGTGTTGGCGATCTGGTCATAGGTCACATCCGGGGAGGAAAGCTTGTAGCTGTTGTAAGCCACATATTTTTCGCTCTTGCCCTTCAGGTCCCAAGTGTAGCGGTCCGGCGACCCGTTGAAGAGGTCGAAATTGTCCGACGTCGCCATGCCTTCCGCGTAGCTCTGCGGGTTGTCATAAGCGATGGTCGGCGCACGGCGCACGCGGCGCGAACCCGGGTTGTAAGACCAGGCCTTACGCGGGCCCTTCACCTGGTTGATGGTGTCATGCACGAGAATGACTTCACCGGCGCGGCGCGCAGGCGCAATCACGGTCTGCAGATACATCAGGGAGATGTTGTCCAGCTGGTCCATCGACGTCTTGGACGGGTCAGCATAGGGAAAGACCACCTGATCCTGCACGACGATCGGCGTGAACTCGTTGTTCTCGGTCGGCGCCAGAGCGGCGAACTGACGGGTCAGTTTATGGCCGCGGTAACGCAGGTTGTGGTTCCAGACAACTTCCACACCTTCCTGCGGCATGGGGAACGGGAAGCCCAACAGCGCGTTTTGAACGCCGTTGCCGCCTTCGGCGAGCGAGGCATTTATGGCGTTCTGCTTCGTGGCTTCATAAGCGACTTCCGGGAACGCACAGGAACGGCGCGTCGGATAGACGTCCATCTTGTAGTTGCCGTACTTCTTCAGCATGGCGAGCTGGCCCGGGGTCAGCTTGCTGGCATACTGGTCGGCATTGTCCGCCGTGATGGTGAACTGCACTTTGTCATCCGCGAAGGGATCTTCAAGGTGCTGACCTTCCGTGTAGCTCACATTGGACGGAATGTCCTGCAGGCCGCCGGTCCACTCCGGGATCGTGCCGTCCGCATTGCCGGCGCGCTCGGCGCCAATGGGGGTAAGGTCCTGACCGAGACGGGCTGCTTCCTTTTCGGAAACGCCGGCCTGGGCCGGAAGGCTGAGCATAAGCGCAGCCAGAATAGACGCAGCCGAATAGGCCGCCGATTTACAGAGCGACATCTGTAACTCCTGGGTTTCGAGTTTATGTGTCGCGCCGGAATATTCTTGGGAGGAGAATAGGGGGGCGCGCAGTTCCACTGCCTGCTTATCTGCAGGTCTAGCGTGGTCTGTCTAGCAAAGTGTCATTTCTTTGCAAACGCGCGGTAAACGCCCCTGCGGCTATCCGCCGCTACTCTGAATTTCTTCCCATGTCTTGGGCTGGAAAGAACGCGCCATAGACGTTGCGTCTTTTATCTGGGTGGGCGACATCATGCGGGATATATTCTCAAGCGCGCCCGTTGCAAATTGCGGAAAGCCGCCGTCGACCGCCAGCATGTAATACATATAGGCCTTCTCGAGATCGAGCGGGACCCCGTCCCCCTTCTCGTAAAGCGTCGCCACATTGTACTGGGCTTCCACCATGCCCTGCTGGGCGGCGGCCAGATACCATTTCGCAGCCTGTGAAATGTCGCGCTCGACGCCCCAGCCATTGTCATAGAGCGTCGCCAGGTCCATTTGCGCCCGGGGTTCACCGCCTTCGGCAGCCTTTTTGTAGTAATTTACGGCCTTTTTCACATCGCGCTTCACGACCTTGGCGTCGAAATACTCTTCACCCAGACGGAACGTGGCGCCCGTGTCGCCTGCATCAGATGCCCGCTGCCACTCTTTCAGGGCTTCACCATAAAGACCGCGCCGGTAAAGCTTGTGGCCGGAAGCCTCGCTCGGCGTTTCAGTGCCAGCTTCCTCCCGCGCCTCATCGATAATTTTGTCGACGGGTTTTTCCACCTCGATCTGATCCACGGTAATTTCGGGCTCCTCGGCGGCGGCAAGGTTTTTGCCTGCCAGAAAAATTGCAGCCGCAGCCATCAAAACAACGCCCGTGGTCCACAAAAGTTTCATGCCGCGTTCGCGCCGCTCGCGCGATACGGCCACTGCCTTGGCTTCCTGTCTGCGTGTCATCTTGTTTCCCGTTTATCCCTGTGCCCGGCCGAAACCGCCGGGCCGAAGCGCCTTGCCATTATAACGCTTTTTCTTGGGTGAAAGCATGACGCTGAAGCACAGCCCATGCAAGGGGCTGGAGATTAACTCCCCTTCACAAAACCGGGAAATCAAAGCTTTTTGCTCTAGAGCCAGCGCCGGTATTTGAAGAAAAGATAAGGTAGGACCGCGGCCAGCACCATCAGGCCGATGGACATGGGATAGCCCCATTCCCAGGACAGCTCCGGCATGAACTGAAAATTCATGCCGTAAACACTCGCCACCCAGGTGGGCGGCAGCAGCACCACCGCCACCACCGAAAAGATCTTGATGATGGTGGTCTGCTCATTGTTGATCATGCCGAGCGTGGCGCTGAGCAGAAAGTTGATGTTGTTGGACAGGAACGTCACATGATCGTTCAGCGAGGAGATGTCGCGCGCCACGGTTTTCAAAAGCCGCGAGGTGGCCTTGTCCGGTTTCGTCTCACCCGGCCGTGACACGAAGTTCACCACACGGCCCACGGTAAGCAAGCTGTCCCGGGCCCGGGCGACAAGCCCCTGCCCCATGCCAACCTGCCGCAAGACCTCATCGAAATTCACATCGCCCCGCACCCGGTGACGCATGAAGACCTTTGAGGAAAGTTCGTCCATCTCATATTGAACGCGCTCGATGATGTCGGCAATCCGGTCCACCACGGCGTCGAGCAGCCCGGCCAGCACTTCCTCGCTCGTCCGCGCATGAAACGTGCCGCGCTCAATACTCTGGCAGAATTGACGGAAAGAGGTGGGGTCGCCGTAGCGCACCGTGACAAGCGTTTTGCCCGTCAACACGAAGGTGACTGGCACGGAGGTCGGTCGGTCGGTGGCCGAACGGGCGAGCACGCTCGCCGTCATGAAGGAGATTGGCCCCTCCATATAAAGGCGGCTCGAAATCTCGATTTCCTTCATTTCCTCGCGGGTGGGAAGTTCGAGCCCGAGCGCTTCTTCGACACAAAGGCTTTCCGCGTCATCAGGCTCCAGAAGGTCGATCCAGACCGCCTCTGCGGGCAGCGCTTCACCGGCGACTATCTGTCTTTTGTGGAGATTTCCATCTTGCTGGACATAGGCAGAGATCATGCGTCACCTCCGAAGCTGGGCCTTCAATGCTCAAAGGTCTGGCGATCCCGGCAGGACTCGAACCTGCAACCTGCTGATTAGAAGTCAGCTGCTCTATCCAGTTGAGCTACGGGACCATGCGCAGGCGGCAGTGAACGGACCTGTCCGCCTGTCTCAATGCGTCCATTGGCCGATGCGACCGAATTTGAAGTTGTCGGCATAGGCCTTGAGCTTGGGCCGGCGCGGCTTGGGCGCATAAATATCATAAGGAATGTCGTGCTTGTCGGCGTAGTCCACCGCCTCTTCGCGCGTGTCGAAGGTGAGACGCACCTGAGAAAGCATATCCCCTGAGCTGGTATAGCCCATCAGCGGATCGATCCGCTTCGGCTCCTGCGGATCGAACTCGAGCACCCATTTCCGGGTTTTCGCCGTGCCCGATTGCATGGCCGTCTTGGCAGGCTGATAGATTCGCGCGCGCATGGTCCCGCTCCTTTTAATGCCCCGCAGAAAGCCGCGAAGGGCCGCAAACATGCCGGGCCTGTATCGCCCGAAAGGCCGGATTTGGCAAGAGTTTCAGCGCCATAATGCCGCCTTCTTTCCGTCGCGGGAAAATCTCATAGCTGTCACATCAGCGACAAGGGGGGCGCCTATTTGAAGGCCCGTCGATCCCCCTGCTTCGCGGAAGGAGCCCCCGATGAAACCCGTGATTGTGACATCCCTGCCCGCCGGTCCCAAAGCCGCCGCCAAGGCCCCGGCCCGCCCGCTGATCCGTAAAACAACGCTCACAGCCCTTCTAGAGCGCTGGAAATTCAACCGGCTGGACCGGGAATGCGTGCTCGACCTCGCCCCCTCCTACCTCATAGAGGGTGAAATCTGGTTCGACCTTCCTGCGGTGGAAAAACTGCTGGAACGCGCCTATTGGGTCGGCACGGATGCGCCCCGGCATCTGAACGCCGCGGCCTGAGCGCAAAACGAGAGAAAGGATGGTCGGAGCGGCAGGATTCGAACCTGCGACCCTCTGGTCCCAAACCAGATGCGCTACCAGGCTGCGCTACGCTCCGATCAGAAGGCACCCGGCAAGGGCGGCAGTGTCCGCCGCCGGGTTGGGCCTGATCCGGCCCCGGATTTGGCCCCCGAATTGGTCAATGGCTTACACTGCCCCGCAAAAAGGCGCAAGGCGGCAAAAGCCCCCAAAGCCCGCAATCTTCAGCTTCATCCCGTAATCTTGAAAACACCGCTCGCCGAAAGCACCTGCCGGCCTTCACACTCGATATGGCCGCGCACGAAAACGACATCGCCTTCCACACGCGTGACCTCCGCCGTGCCTTGCAGCCACTCGCCCGTCTTGCCGCTGGAAAGAAAATCGGAATTGACCCGCATCGTCACCGCCGGGCGCTTGGTCGCCCGGAAAACGGCGGTGGCCAGCACCCCGTCCATGAAGGCCATCAGCATGCCGCCATGGGCAGCGCCCCGCGAATTGCAGTGCCGCTTCTTCAGGCGCACACCATGCCAGAAGCCCTCCTCCGTCACCTGGTGATAGAAGGGGCCATTATGGGTGGTATAGGGGCCGCGGGTACGGCTCATCTCGAAGCCCGGCGGGGGACTGTCCTCCGCCGCAGCTTCCAGAACCGCCGCCTCTGCGTCCTTGCCGCTACTCATGTCGCACTCCCCGTTTGTCTCTTCCGGCTCTTTAGGTCCGGCTGAACTGCGCCCGACCATAACGGAAGAGAAAATCCGGGAGAACGTCTAATTATGCGGCTCGGCCATAAGGATTTCCGCCACAGCAAGCCCTTTCGGCCCTTCCCCGAACCGCACCCGGACCTGCTGGCCCGGCACAAGTTCGCGGATGCCGAAGCGCCGCAGCGTTTCCATATGGACGAAAATATCCGGCGTGCCGACCCCCCGCGTCACGAAGCCATAGCCCCGCGCCCGGTTGAACCATTTGACCGTTGCAATCTCGTAGCTGCCGACGGCGACCACACCCGTTGCCGGCGACTTCTGGGCCGCCCGCACCGGCGCCTTGACCGCCGTTGTGTCATCGACTTCGAGAATGCGCACTGCCTGCATGCCCTTGGGCCGCTTGGCAGCTTCACAGGTCAGGGTCGTGCCTTCGTTCAGGCTCTCATGCCCCGCCTGCCGCAAACAAGACAGATGGATCATGATGTCGGAGTCACCGGTGTCAGGGATCAAAAACCCGTATCCCTTTACCGGGTCAAACCATTTGACGACGCCAGTTACTTCAAACAGCGGCTCCATACTATGGGCCGCACTCTGTGTATGCTCTTCCATCCCCACCCCGACAGCATCATTGGCCACGTAGAACCTCGTGCTTGTTGGTTGTCGAAGCTCCTCTACACGCAGAAGCGATGCGGCTTGGCGTCGCACCTGCGCCCTCTCTTTCACTATAACAGTGCGTTTGCGCTCTTCAAAAGAAATCGCGTTTTCAGATAGGTAATAATATGTGCGGGTCATCCGTTCACGGCGCAGCCGCCGCGCCCGGAACACCCTCCGCCCGGAATTTAGGCAGGCACCGGCACAACTTGCGGCGGGCTTTGGATGCATTTAAGAAGGAAAGCGCGCGCAGAACGCGACTCGCAGCGGCCCCTGTCTCACAAAGATACAACCAGGTTCAGGCCGGGCGGGCAGAAGAGATCAGGGACCCCTATTCCGTTCTGGCGGATGGCCATGAAAACGGACCAGGGCGGACGGAGGCGGCAGATGGCTTACGCAATCAGTTTGGGCATCGGACTTTTCGTCCTATGGTTTGCCCTCTCCGGCTACACCATCCCCCTTATTCTCTCTTTCGGCGTGTTTTCCTGCATCCTCTGCGTGTGGCTGGCTGCACGCATGAACCTGATGGATGACGAGGCGGTGCCGATCCGCCTGCGCTTCTCACTCACCAGCTATTGGGGCTGGCTCGCCCGCGAAATCGTCAAGGCCAACTGGGCCGTGACGAAAATCATTCTGAGCCCGCGCCTTGGCCGCAATATGCAACAGCAGCTCATCGACGTGCCGGCCACACAGAAGACCGATATGGGGCGCGTCATCTTCGCCAATTCGATCACCCTTACGCCAGGCACCGTGACGGTCGCGACCGAAAAGGACAAATTCGTCGTCCTCGCGCTCGCTGACCAGTTCACCGACCCGGAAGGACTTGCCGAAATGGACCGCCGCGTCACCATTGTGGAGCGCCGCACATGATGATGGTTTTTGCCGCAGCGGCCGCTGCCATCGCCATTTCCATGCTTATGGTGCTGATCCGCCTTTTTGCAGGCCCCACCCTTTATGACCGGGTCTTGGCGCTCAACACCTTCGGCACCATGACCGTTCTCATGATTGGCATTCTGGGCTTCCTGACGGAGCGGCCCGAGTTCCTCGACATCGCGCTGCTTTACGCGCTCATCAACTTCGTCGGCACCATCGCCATCCTGAAATTCCTGCGCTACCGCGATCTGGGCCAGGAAGGCAAAGAAGCCGGAAGCGAGGGAGACGCGTAATGGATTTCGACCTTTCCCTTCTGCTCGACATTGCAAGCGGGATTTCCTTCGCCATTGGCGCTTTCTTTTTGCTGGTCGGCTCCTTCGGCATGATCCGCATGCCCGACTTCTTCGCCCGGCTCCATGCCGCCGGTGTGGTCGACACGCTCGGCGTCGAGTTTCTGCTTCTGGGTATGCTGTTTCAGGCAGGGCTCACCATTGTCGCGGTAAAGCTGCTGCTGATCGGTCTTTTCATCTTCCTGACGAGCCCGACCGGCACCCACGCCGTGGCCCATGCCGCCTATGTGGCGGGACTGCGCCCGCAAAGCAGCAAGAAGCCGTCAAAATCCAAACAGAAGAAGGGAGCCTGACCGGTGGAAACTTTCATCGATATCGTTCTCTTCGGCTTTCTGCTGCTGACGGCCTTCGCCATGATGCGCCTGACCAACCTCTTTGCGGTGGTCATGCTCTCCGGCGTCTTCAGCCTGCTGTCCGCCGGTCTTTTCGTGGCGATGGATGCAGTCGATGTGGCCTTCACCGAAGCCGCCGTCGGCGCAGGCATCACCACCGTGCTGATGCTGACCACTATGGCGCTGACCACACGCGAGGAAAAACCCTCGAGCCATAGCCGCCTGCTGCCCATGCTGCTGGCTTTCTTCATCGGCGCAGCGCTGCTTTATGCGACCGTCGACGTGCCGCCCTTCGGCTCGCCTGACACGCCGGCCAACACCTATCTTTCCACGGATTATATCGACCGCACCTACAAGGATATGGGCCTGCCCAACATCGTGACGGGCATTCTGGCCAGCTACCGGGGCTTCGATACGCTGGGCGAAGTGGTGGTGGTGTTTGTGGCAGGTGTCGGCGTCATCTGTCTTTTGCATGGACGGACCAGACCCAAATCCAAATCCGGCAAAAAGGGAGGCGATGCCTGATGTATCACCATCTGATCCTCCGCGTCGTTTCCAAGCTGCTCATTCCGCCGATCCTGCTTTTCGGCCTCTATGTGCAGTTCCACGGCGATTTCGGTCCCGGCGGCGGCTTCCAGGCAGGCGTCATCGTGGCGGTCGGTTTCATTCTCTACGGCCTCGTTTTCGGCCTCGATGCCATGCGCCGTGTGGCCCCGCCCCATGTGGTGCGCCGCATGCTGGCTTTCGGTGTGCTGCTCTATGCTGGGGTCGGCATCGCCAACATGCTGCTTGGCGGCGAGTTTCTGAACTACTCGACTCTCGCCTCAAATCCGAAGGACGGCCAGCATTACGGCATCATCATCATCGAGCTTGGCGTCGGCATCACCGTCGCCGCCGTCATGATCGCCGTCTTCACCGCTTTCGGCTCCCGCACGCCCAGTATCAAGGACACGGACTGGTAATGTTTGAAGATCTCACGCTCGACTTCATCATCCAGCGCTACAATTACTGGATGGTCATCATCCTGATGGTGACCGGTCTCTACATCGTGGTGAGCCGGGGCAACCTGGTAAAGAAGGTGATCGGCCTCAACCTGTTCCAGACCGCCGTCTTCATGCTCTACATCTCCATCGGCAAGGTGATCGGCGGCACGGCCCCCATCTATACCGACAATCCCGATGAAGTTTATTCGAACCCGCTGCCCCATGTGCTGATCCTGACCGCCATTGTGGTGGGCGTGGCGACCATGGCTGTCGGGATGGCGCTCATCGTGCGTATCCGCGAGCGCTACGGCACCATCGAGGAAGACGAAATCGCAGAAATCGAGCAGAAACTCGACCGGCAGGAGGCTGCTTGATGCTTTCTTCCATTCTTGCTCACGCGCCTGCGCTGCAGACCGTCATTCCGCTCGTCGCCGCGCCGCTTTGTGTGCTGATCGGCCAGCGCAACATTGCCTGGGGCATCACGGTCCTGGCCTCGCTGCTCACCGCCTGCGTGTCCGTCTTTCTCATGATGGAAACGCTGGATGGCAGTGTCATTTCCTATCATCTCGGCGGCTGGGCGCCGCCCCTCGGCATCGAATACCGTGTCGATATCGTCAACGCCTTCGTGCTGTTCATTGTCGGCATGACCGGTGCGCTCGTGGCGATCTATGCGCGCGCAAGCATCGAGCGCGAGATCGACCCGGACCTGCATGTCTATTTCTACACCGCCTATCTGCTCTGCCTGACGGGCCTGCTCGGCGTGACGATCACGGGCGATGCCTTCAACGTCTTCGTGTTTCTCGAAATTTCATCGCTCTCAACTTACACGCTCGTCGCGCTTGGCGCGGGCCGCGATCAGCGCGCCCTGACTGCTTCTTACAACTACCTCATCATGGGCACGATCGGCGCGACCTTCTTCGTGATCGGCATCGGCTTTCTTTACATGATGACGGGCACGCTCAACATGGCGGACCTGGCCGAACGCATTGCCAATATGGGCGACAACCGCGTGATCCGCGTGGCTTTCGTCTTCATTCTGGTCGGCATCGGCCTGAAGCTTGCCATGTTCCCGCTGCATCTCTGGCTGCCCAATGCCTATAGCTATGCGCCGTCCGTGGTGTCGGTGTTCCTGGCGGCAACGGCCACCAAGGTCGCGGTCTATGTATTGCTGCGCTTTGCCTTTACCGTGTTCGGCTTTGATTACCCCTTCCAGGCCGCCACCCTGTCATGGGTGCTTATGCCGCTCGCTCTCATTGCCATGTTCGCCATGTCCATCGTGGCGATTTTCCAGAGCGACCTGAAGCGCATGCTTGCCTATTCCAGCGTCGCGCAGATCGGCTACATCCTTCTGGGCGTGTCGATGCTGAGCAAACCGGGCCTCATGGCGGGCATCATTCACCTCTTCAACCATGCTGTAACGAAGGGTGCGCTTTTCATGGCGGTCGGGATCTTCGTGCTGCGCTACGGCTCCTCGCGCATCGAGGATCTGCGCGGCGCGGGCCGCACCATGCCCTGGACCGCTGCAGCCTTCGTGGCGGGCGGCCTCGGCCTGATCGGCGTGCCGCTGACCACCGGCTTCATTTCGAAGTGGTATCTCATCACCGCCGCCTTCGAGAGCAATGACTGGTGGCTGGCGCTGCTTATTGTCGGCTCCTCGCTCATCGCCGTCTTCTATGTCTGGCGCGTGGTGGAAGCGCTCTATCTTGCCGAGCCGGAAGGAAAGCCGGCTGTCTCGTCCGCACCGCTTTCCATGGTACTGCCCACCTGGGCACTGGTGCTGGCGAGCCTTTATTTCGGCATCGATGCAGAGCTAACCAGCAAAGCGGCCAGCACCGCTGCGGACCTGCTGATCGAGGCGACGCAATTCGACAGCCCGGCGGAGCCAGCCAAGGCCGTGCCGGGCGCCATCGGCGCCGCGGCGAACGGGGAGTAAAGGGATATGGAATTGACCGTGACAACCGCCATATCGCTTGCCGTGATATTACCGCTGGCTGGCACGCTGCTGATCGGCATGTCGGACAAGCGTCCGAACCAGCGCGAAGCCGTTTCCATCATCACCTCGCTGGCGCTCTTCTATCTCGTCATCACCATCGCACCTGCCGTCTTTGCAGGCGCGCGGCCAGAAGTGACCTGGTTCGAGGTGATGCCCGGCCTCGCCCTCTCCTTCGAGGTCGAGCCGCTCGGCATGCTCTTCGCGCTCGTCGCCTCAGGCCTCTGGATCGTCACGGCGCTTTATTGCATCGGCTATATGCGCGGCAATAACGAGCAGCACCAGACGCGCTTCTACATGTGTTTCGCGCTGGCGATCTCGGCCGCCATCGGCATTGCGTTTGCCGCCAACATGTTCACGCTCTTCATCTTCTATGAAGTGCTGACCATCTCCACCTATCCGCTGGTCGCGCACAAGCAGACGGCAGATGCAAAGGCAGGTGCGCGCACCTATCTCGGCATTCTGATCGGCACCTCGATTGGCTTTCAGCTTGTCGCCATCATCTGGACCTGGGCACTGACCGGCACCCTCGATTTCGAACTGGGCGGCATTCTGGCGGGCAAAATCGACCCGACGCTTCTGCCGATCCTTCTGGCGCTTTATGCCTTCGGCATCGGCAAGGCCGCGCTCATGCCGTTCCACCGGTGGCTACCCTCCGCCATGGTGGCGCCGACGCCCGTTTCCGCGCTGCTGCACGCCGTGGCCGTGGTGAAGGCCGGTGTCTTCACCATGCTCAAGGTCGGCGTTTATATTTTCGGCATCGACTTTCTTGCCGAAACCCATGCCTCCGACTGGCTGATGTGGCTTGCTGCCGCTTCCATCCTCATCGCCTCCATCATCGCGATGACCAAGGACAATCTGAAAGCCCGGCTTGCCTATTCCACCGTCAGCCAGCTTTCCTACATTACGCTCGGCATGGCGCTCGCCACGTCGCTCGGCGTGATGGGCGGGGCCATGCACATCGCCATGCACGCCATGGGCAAGATCACGCTCTTCATGTGCGCAGGCGCGATTTACGTCGCCACCCACAAGACCGACATCAGCGACATGGACGGGCTGGGCCGCATCATGCCCTTCACCTATGGCGCCTTCCTTATCGGCGCTCTTTCCATCATCGGGTTGCCGCCGCTCGGCGGTGCCTGGAGCAAATGGTATCTGATGCTGGGCTCGGCCGATGCAGGCCACTTGATCATGATCGGTGTCTTCATGCTGAGTTCGATCCTGAACGTGGTCTATCTGCTCTCTATCGTCGCCCGCGGCTTCTTCGTGCCCGCCCCGCGCCTTGCCAGTGTCGGTGCCGCGGCAGTCAATCCCAAGGGCGGCATTCAGGAAGCCCCGCTTCTCTGCGTGCTGCCGCCGGTGCTGACCGCCATCGGCTGCTTTGTGCTCTTCTTCTATGCGGGTGAGATTTATGACCTCATCTACCCGGTCGCCTTTCCCGGAGCGGCGCAATGACAAATGAACCGTCGGAAACGAATAATATGGCCGAACCTTCCGCCCTTGCCCGCCTGATGGGCCGGCTCAGCGCGCCCGTTCTCTTCTGGCTCGTCCTGGCCGCGGGCCTCGTTCTCGGGCTGACGGATTTCTTCTATCACCGCCATGCCTATTTCGGGTTTGAAGGTCTGCCCCTCTTTTATGTGATCGGTCCCTTTGCGGCGGTTCTGGCACTGGCGCTCGTTGGCGGGCTTTTTGCCCTGCTCTTCAAGCGCCCCGAAAATTATTGGGGCAAACGCGGCACGGACGGCGAAAGCGCCGGGGAGGCGGAAAATGTTTGAGATGATCCCGCCTGCCTTCATCTTCATCGCTGCCGCCATCGTGCTGCCGCTGCTGCCCAAAGGCACGCCGCGCGCGCTCTTCCTGCTGGCCGTGCCACTGGTTGCGGGCCATGAAATTCTGCAGCTCGAGCAAGGTTCTTACGCACAGGTGGAGCTGCTGGGCTATTCGCTGACCCTGATGCGCGTCGATCAGCTCAGCCTCGTCTTCGGGCTGATCTTCTCTTTCGCCTCTTTCCTGTCGCTCCTCTATGCCTGGCATGTGAAGGACACGGTGCAGCAAGTGGCGACGCTGCTTTATGCAGGCTCGGCCATCGGCGCGGTTTTCGCGGGCGATCTCATCACGCTCTTCATTTATTGGGAAGGCACGGCCATTGCCTCCGTCTTCCTGATCTGGGCGCGCGGCACGGAAGGCGCCTTTGCCACGGGCATGCGCTATCTCGTCTATCAGATCGGCTCCGGCATCATTCTGATTGCCGGCATGGCACTGCACTACCGCGAGACCGGCTCCCTCGCCTTCGAGGCCATGACACTCGGCTCCATCGGCACCTGGGCCATCTTCCTCGCCTTCGGCATCAAGGCCGCCTTCCCGCTTGTTCACAGCTGGCTGCCAGATGCCTATCCTGCCGCAACGCCGACCGGCACCGTGGCGCTGTCGGTCTTCACCACCAAACTTGCCATCTATGCGCTGGCCCGCGGCTTCCCCGGCACGGAGCTGCTTATCTATATCGGCATGGTGATGGTCGTCTGGCCGCTCATCTTTGCCGCCGTGGAAAACGACCTGCGCCGCGTGCTCGCCTATGCGCTCAACAATCAGCTCGGCTTCATGGTCATCGCCATCGGCATCGGCACACCGCTCGCGCTGAACGGCGTTGCCGCGCATGCGGTGGCCCACATCCTCTATAAATCGCTCCTCTTTATGTCCATGGGCGCAGTGCTGTACCGGGTCGGCTCGGCCAAGGCGTCCGATCTCGGCGGGCTTTACCGGGCCATGCCCGTGACGGCGATCCTCTGCATCATTGGCGGGCTGGCCATGTCCACGCCGCTTTTCGGGGCCTATGTCTCCAAAGCCATGATCATGTCCGCCGCGGCCAAGGCCTATGAACCGCTGGTCTGGGCAACGCTTCTTTTCGGCGCTGCGGGTATCTTCTATGTCGCGGGCGTGCGCCTGCCTTATCTCGCCTTCTTTGGCGAAGACAAGGGCCTGCGCCCGAAGGAAGCGCCCTGGAACATGCAGGCCGCCATGATCCTCACCGCATTGAGCTGTCTGGCGCTTGGGGTGATGCCCACGCTCTTCCAGAGCTTCCTCCCCTTCGATGCGCCCTATAACGCCTATACGCTGGATCACATTCTAACCCAGTTGCAGCTTCTGGCGGTCAGCGCGGCGGCTTTCTTCATCTTCCTCTATGTCGGTCTGGTGAAGCGGCCCGCTCCGGGCATCATACTCGACACGGATTGGCTCTTCCGCTGCGCCGCCTTTACAGGGCTTACTGCGCTCGCAAACGCCATCCATGCTGTCTGGAGAACGTTCTCTGTCATTGCCCGGCGCAGGCTCGACCTCTTGCTCGCGCGCATCTACCGCGCGCATGGGCCGCAAGGGCCGCTCGCCCGCACCTGGCCCACGGGGTCCATGGTCATGTGGATTGCGGTTCTTTTGGGCGTGACGCTCATCCTGAGCTACACTCAGTCCCTGTAACCTTATTCGAACCGGAGGCCGCCCCATGGAAATGTCTGGTGAAGTGCGCGTTGCCGCGCCCCGCGAAAAAGTCTGGGATGCGCTGAACGACCCCGAAATCCTCCGCCAGTGCATCACCGGCGCGGAAACCGTCGAGAAAAAGGGCGACAATGAATTTGAAGCCGCGGTGAAGGCCAAGGTCGGCCCCGTCAGCGCCAAATTCAAAGGCCAGGTCACGCTGACCGATATCGACCCGCCCAAGGGCTATACGATTTCCGGCCAGGGCTCCGGCGGCGCAGCCGGTTTTGCCAAGGGCTCTGCCAAGGTGGCGCTCACGGAAGACGGCAGTGACACGATTGTCAAATATGACGTTCAGGCGACCGTGGGAGGCAAACTGGCTCAGATCGGCCAGCGCCTGATCGACTCCACGGCCAAGAAGATGGCGGACGAGTTCTTTTCCAATCTGCGCATCGCCGTGGCGGGCGATCAAGGCGAAGGTATGCCTGCCGACTATCCAAGCGCCCATCCGGAAAGCGAAGCCGTGGCGCCCACGGATGCCCCGCTCATACCGGATGAGGAAACCGGCATGAACCTCGCGCCCTGGATGTGGGGCTCGGCGGTTATTCTGGCCGTGATCGCGCTTATTTATTTCTTCGGGACTTGAGGAAAATCCTCTCCTGGACGGTTGACGCCCGCCTCCCGAGTTCCCAAACTTAACGGAACGAAATTGAGGACCGCTAGCTGGATGCCGCACCATCCAGCCGCAACTCCTATCCCGCGTCATAAACCTGCTTGTGCAAAACTTGGGAGGTGCCCATGCCCGTTGTCTCCATGACGGTCAACGGCAAGCCGGTGAGCGGCGAAGTAGAAGGCCGCACACTTCTTGTCTCTTTCATCCGCGACCAACTGGGCCTCACTGGCACCCATGTGGGCTGCGACACCAGCCAATGCGGCGCCTGCGTCGTGCATGTGGACGGCAAGGCCGTGAAAGCATGCACCTCTCTTGCCCTGCAAAATGACGGCGCCGAGGTGACGACCATCGAAGGCCTGGCTCAGAACGGCGAACTCAATCCTGTTCAGCGCGCCTTCAAGGAACATCACGGGTTGCAATGCGGCTTCTGCACGCCGGGCATGATCATGACCGCCGTCGACATGATCCGCCGCAAGCCGCAGCTCGACGAAAAGACCGTGCGCGAAGAACTCGAAGGCAATCTTTGCCGCTGCACGGGCTATCACAACATCGTCAAGGCGATCCTGGCCGCATCGGAGGAGATGCGCGCGTAAACATTTACCGTCATTCCCGCGAAAGCGGGAATCCAGGGCGGTAAGCTCTGAACAAGCGGCCCCTGGGTCCCCGCTTTCGCGGGGACGACGGACGAAGAAGCGGTGATAAAGGGAGGAGACCATGTCGGAATGGGGTATCGGCAAGCCGGTCCGCCGGCGCGAGGATGACCGCTTCATCCAGGGGCGCGGCCAATATACGGACGACATCAACCGCCCGAACCAGACCTATGCGGTCTTTGTGCGCTCTCCCCACGCCCATGCGCGCATCAGGAACATCGACACCGCCGCCGCGCTCGAAACGGACGGCGTCGTTACCATCCTCACCGGAAAGGAAGTCACGGAAGACGGCCTGGCCGGGCTTATTTGCGGCTGGATGATCCATTCCAAGGACGGCTCTGAAATGAAGGCGGGCGGGCACCCGATCCTCGCCACGGAGAAAGTGCGCTATGTGGGCGACCATGTGGCCATCGTTATCGCGGAAACGAAAGCCGCCGCCCTCACCGCTGCCGAACTGGTCGACGTAGACTACGAAGAACTGCCCGCCGCGATCTCACTGTCCAAATGCACCGGCGCAGATGCGCCTCAGGTGCACGGCGAAGCCCCGCGCAACATCTGCTTTGAATGGGAACTGGGCGACAAGGCGGCAACGGAAGAGGCGTTTTCCAAAGCCGCCAAAACCGTCAAACTCGATCTCGTCAACAACCGCCTCGTGCCCAATGCCATGGAACCGCGCGCGGCGATTGGCGATTATGATGCGGGCCGCGATGAATATACGCTCTGGACCACCAGCCAGAACCCGCATGTCGCCCGCCTCGTGCTTTCCGCTTTCGTGGGCGTGGCGCCGGAACACAAGCTGCGCGTCATCGCGCCGGATGTGGGGGGCGGCTTCGGCTCCAAGATTTTCATCTACCCGGAAGAAACCGCCTGTGCCTGGGCCTCGAAGAAAATCGGCCGCCCGGTGAAATGGACCGCCGACCGCTCCGAAGCCTTTCTGGCGGACGCGCATGGCCGCGACCACCTCTCCCATGCAGAACTCGCGCTTGATGAGGAAGGCAGGTTTCTGGGCCTGAAGGTCAAGACCACGGCCAATCTGGGCGCCTATCTTTCCACCTTCTCCGCCGCCGTGCCGACCTATCTTTATGGCACGCTGCTTTCCGGCCAATACGGCATTCCCGCCATTTATGTGGAAGTGGACGGCGTTTACACCAACACCGCCCCGGTGGACGCCTATCGCGGCGCGGGCCGCCCGGAAGCGACCTATCTGGTGGAACGCATCGTCGAAACTGCAGCGCGTGATACCGGCATTGAACCGGCAGAACTCCGTAAACAGAATTTTATCCGCGCTTTCCCGCACCAGACGCCCGTTATCATGAATTATGATGTGGGCGATTACGAAACCTCGCTCACCAAGGCGCAGGAAATCGCAGACGTGGCAGGCTTTGCCGCCCGGCGCGAGGAAGCGGCAAAGCGCGGCAAGCTGCGCGGCCTCGGCTATTCAACTTACATTGAAGCCTGCGGCATCGCCCCCTCCGCCGCTGTCGGCTCGCTTGGCGCAGGCGTCGGCCTTTGGGAATCGGCGGAAGTGCGCGTGGCGCCCACCGGCAAGATCGAAGTGCTCACCGGCGCGCACTCCCACGGCCAGGGCCATGAAACCACCTTCGCCCAACTCGTTTCCGAGCGCATCGGCGTGCCGCTTGATGATATCGAGATCGTGCACGGCGATACCGGCCGCGTGCAGTTCGGCATGGGCACCTATGGCTCGCGCTCCGGCGCCGTCGGCATGAGCGCCATTTCCCGCGCCCTCGACAAGGTGGAAGCCAAGGCCCGCCAGATCGCCGCACACCTTATGGAAGCCTCCGAGGATGACGTGGTGCTGGAAGACGGCGCCTTTACGGTCAAGGGAACGGACAAATCGCTGACCTGGCCGGAAGTGACGCTCGCCGCCTATACCGGCCACGGCTTCAACACGGCTGAGATCGAACCCGGCCTCAAGGAAAGCGCATTCTACGATCCCTTGAACTTTACCTTCCCGGCCGGCTGCCACATCTGCGAAGTGGAAGTCGACCCGGAAACCGGCGTCACGGAGATCGTAAACTTCACAGCGGTTGATGATTTCGGCACCATCATCAATCCCATGATCGTGGAAGGCCAGGTGCATGGCGGCATCGTGCAGGGCGTCGGCCAGGCGCTTTATGAACACGGCATCTATGATGAAGAAAGCGGCCAGCTCATCACCGGCTCCTTCATGGATTACTGCATGCCCCGCGCCGACAATTTCCCGGACTTCAAACTCGCCTTCACCCCGACCGTCTGCCCCTCAAACCCGATGGGCATGAAAGGCTGCGGGGAAGCGGGCGCCATTGCCGCGCCGCCTGCCGTCATCAACGCGATCACCGATGCCATAGGCACCCGCGACATCGCCATGCCCGCCACGCCCGCGCGTGTCTGGGCCGCCCTTCAAAACACCGCCAAACCGAAAGCCGCCTGACCCAAACGCTGCATGAGGACTGCCTCACATGTATCAATTCGATTATCACCGCCCGAAAACGATCAGCGAAGCCGCCGAACTTCTCAAAAGCTGCGATGACCCGAAAATTCTCGCAGGCGGCCAAACGCTCATTCCGACGCTGAAACAGCGACTTGCCATGCCCAGCGATCTGATCGACCTTGGCGCGCTGCAGGACCTTTCTTTCGTGAAAGCCGAGGGCGACGCCATCATGATCGGCGCGGGCACGTCCCATGCCGATGTCGCCACCAATGCCGATGTGAAAAAGCATCTCCCCGCCCTCGCCAAGCTTGCCGAAGGCATTGGCGACCCTGCCGTGCGCCACAAGGGCACGATCGGCGGGTCACTGGCGAATAACGACCCATCGGCGGATTATCCCGCCGCCGCCCTCGCCCTAGATGCGAAGATCCACACCACCAAACGCCTTATCGAAGCGGATGAGTTCTTCAAGGGCATGTTCGAGACGGCGCTGGGCGATGATGAAATCATCACCGAGATCACCTTCCCGCACCCGAAACACGCCGCTTATGTGAAATTCGCAAACCCCGCCTCCCGCTATGCCATGGTCGGCGTCTTCGTCGCCGAAACCTATATGGGCATCCGCGTCGCGGTGACAGGCGCAGGCCAGAACGGTGTCTTCCGCGTGAAGGAAATGGAAGAAGCGCTCGCCAAAAGCTGGTCCCCGGATGTGCTGGACGGCATCAAGGTGCCGGAAGAGGACCTCATTGCCGACCTCCACGGCGGCGCCGACTACCGCTCGCACCTCATCACGGTGATTGCCAAACGCGCGGTCGCGGAGTCCGCGTGAGGGAGAAGACCGCCCGCCTCCCCCAAACCCGTCATGCCCCGCTTTATGCGGGGCATTCACGTCTTGGCAACACGGGAAAGCGGAAAAGAAAGGCGTGGATGCCCCGGACAAGCCGGGGCATGACGAATAAATACGACTATAAAATGCGAGCGATATATTCCCTAAAACAATGAATGCAGTATCCTTACAGCATGCAAGGTGGCTGGGTTTACATCATGGCGAACGAACCCAACGGAACGCTCTATGTCGGCGTGACGTCTGACTTGCGCCGCCGGGCATGGGAGCACAGAGAAGGCGTCGCCGATGGCTTCACCAGAAAATATGGCCTCAAGCTGCTCGTCTATATGGAACGCCACGAAGACATCGAACGAGCCATTCAACGCGAAAAGCGGATCAAACATTGGCCGCGCGCCTGGAAAGTCAGGACAATACGAAAAGAAAATCCCGATTGGCATGACCTCTATGATCTTCTGAACCACTGAGTCATCATGCCCCTAGAATGCCCCATACCATATACCATACCGTCATGCCCCGCTTCATGCGGGGCATCCACGGAAGCTTGCTTCAGCGCTGCGGCGTGTCTCCGTGGATGGCCCGGATAAGCCGGGCCATGACGAATAGAGAAAAATGCCGCTAACCAAGTAACAAACAGGCCGTCCATGCCCCTTCCCGCCTCAATCGACGAAACGGTCACTCTTCTCACCAGCGGCTCCTATGTCGCGGACAGGCCGCTGGCGACCGTGCTCTATCTCGCCCTAAAGATGGGCAAGCCCTTGCTGCTCGAAGGAGAAGCCGGGGTCGGCAAGACGGAAGTGGCGAAGGTGCTCGCCTCGGCGCTCGGGCGCAATCTCATCCGTCTGCAATGTTATGAAGGGCTCGATGTCGCCGCCGCCGTTTATGAGTGGAACTATCAGGCGCAGATGATAGAGATCCGCCTTGCCGAAGCTGAAGGCGCCGCCTCGCGCCAGGAACTGGCAGGAGATCTTTTCTCCGAACGCTTCCTCATTCCCCGCCCCCTCCTCAAGGCACTGGAGCCGGAGATGAGCGGCCCGCCCGTGCTTCTGATCGACGAACTGGACCGGACGGACGAACCCTTCGAGGCCTATCTTCTCGAAATTCTTTCAGACTTTCAGGTGACGATCCCCGAGCTTGGCACCATAGCGGCGAAAGAACCGCCCATCGTCATCGTCACCTCGAACCGCACGCGCGAAATTCACGACGCGCTGAAACGCCGCTGCCTCTATCACTGGGTGGATTATCCCTCCGAAGCGCGCGAGCTGGAAATTCTCCATGCCCGCCTGCCGGACGCACCGCAGCAACTGTCGCAGGAAATCGTCGCCTTCGTGCAGCGGCTCCGCGATGAAGACCTTTATAAAAAGCCCGGCGTTGCCGAAACCCTGGACTGGGCGCGCGCGCTTACCGAACTCGACGCGCTGTCCTTGAACGGACAGAACATCAACGACACGCTGGGCGCCGTCCTCAAATATCAGGAGGACATTGCCCGCATTCAGGGCAGTGAGGCCGCGCGCATTCTGGCCGAGATCAGAGCCAAAGCCCCTGCCGGAGAAACGGCGCCGCTGTGATGGCAGAGCCCCATCCCCGCCTTGCAGAAAATATCGTTCATTTCGGCCGTGTGCTGCGCCGCGCGGGGCTGAGCGTCGGCCCGCGCGATATTCTGGATGCCGTGGAAGCGGCCACCCATTCCGGCCTTGCCTCCCGCGCGGATTTTTACTGGACGCTTCATGCCACGCTGGTGCGCTCCCGCGAGACGCGGGAGATTTTCGACCAGGCCTTCCACATCTTCTGGCGCGACCCGCAGCTTCTGGACCGGATGATGGCTCTCGCCCTGCCCGAAACCCGCGCGCCCGAAGAAGAGCCAAAGGACAAGGCGCTGCGCCGCCTTGCCGAAGCGCTGCTGGAGGACCGGGAAAGCCCGCGCGAGGAAGAGACCGAACTCGACATCGATGCCCGCGAAACCGTCTCGGCGGAAGAAGTGCTGCGCACCAGGGATTTCGAGCAGATGAGCCGTGCTGAACTGGCCGAGGCGAAAGAGGCGCTCCGCCATTTCCGCCCGCCATTCCGCGATCAGCCCATCCGCCGCGCCCGGCCCGCCCCGCGCGGGCGCCAGGTGGATCTGCGCCGCACCTTGCAGGCCAGCTTCCGGGGGCATGACCTTATGGCCCTGAAGCGCAAGGAGCCGCAGCACCGCGCCCCGCCGCTTGTGGTGCTGCTCGATATTTCAGGCTCCATGTCGCTTTATGCCCGCGTCTTTCTGCATTTCCTGCATGCCATGACCCATGAATGGGACCAGGTGCATGCCTTCCTCTTCGGCACGCGGCTTACCAACATCACCCGCCATCTGCGCCACCGGGACATCGATGCGGCGCTTGCCGATGTGTCAAACGCCGTCGAGGACTGGGACGGCGGCACCCGCATCGGCGAAACGCTGCGCCGCTTCAATGTGGAATGGGCACGCCGGGTGCTGGGACAGGGCGCCGTGGTGCTCCTGGTGACAGATGGCCTCGACCGGGAAGGCGGTGAGGGCCTTGCCGAAGAGGCAGAGCGCCTGCGCCGTCTTTCCCGCCGCTTCATCTGGCTCAACCCGCTGCTGCGCTATGACCGCTTCGAGCCGAAAGCCGCCGGCATCCGCGCACTGCTGCCCCATGTGGACGAATTCCGCCCGGTCCATAATCTGGAGAGCCTGTCGGCGCTGGTGGACGCGCTGGGGGACCGTGCCCATATAAAGAGGCACCGGACAGAGAAACGGAGGGCCGCCTCATGAGCGGAAATCCTATTCCCCCAAACCCCGTGCCCATGAGCGATGAACAGGTGCTGGAACAGGCCGCCGCCTGGGCCGCGGGCGGCCACAAGGTGGCGCTCGCCACGGTAATCGAGACCTGGGGTTCGGCCCCGCGCCCCGTGGGCAGCCAGCTCGCCATCCGCGAGGACACCGCCTTTGTCGGCTCCGTCTCCGGCGGCTGCATCGAAGGCGACGTCATCACCCGCGCCCTCGACATCATGGAAGGCGGCAAACGGGAAGTGCTGGAATATGGCGTGCCGGACGCCAAGGCCTGGGAGGTCGGCCTTGCCTGCGGCGGGCGCATCCGCGTCATGGTTGAGCCGGTGGTGAGCTGATGAAACGCGAAACCCTGCTGAAGCTGCTGGAAGCCCGCGCGGAAAAGCGCGCCGTGGTGCTCGCCACAAGGTTAACAGGTGATGCGGAGAAACTCATAGAACCCACTGATTCAATTGAAGAAAAATGGTTAATTGAACCGGTCTCTGAAGCCGTAAAATCCGACAAGTCCCGCGTGGTGACGGACCCGGAGGACGCCGAATGGTTTCTCAATGTCTTCAACCCGCCGCTCCGCCTCATCCTTGTGGGCGCCGTCCATATCGCCCAGCCGCTGGCCCGCATGGGCGCGCTCGCAGCTTATGACGTGACCGTCGTGGACCCGCGCGAGGCCTTTGCAAGCGATGCACGCTTTCCGGATGTAAGCCTTGTCACCGCCTGGCCGGATGACGCCCTGCGCAGCCTCGCGCCTGATGCGCGCACCGCCCTCGTCACGCTGACGCACGATCCGAAGCTCGACGATCCGGCGCTCCACGTGGCGCTCAAAAGCCCCTGCTTCTATATCGGCTCTCTCGGCTCGAAAAAGACCCATGCCGCCCGGCTGGAACGGCTCACCGAAGCAGGCTTTACCGAGGCGGAAAAAGCCCGCATCCACGGCCCCGTCGGTCTTTCCATCGGCGCCCGCAGCCCGGCGGAAATCGCCATCTCCATCATGGCGGAGATTACGGAGAGGCTGCGCACATGAAATTCGCCGAACTGCCGGTAAAGGAAGCGGAAGGCGCGCTGCTGGCCCATTCCATCCGCGCGGAGGGCGTGAACTTCAAGAAAGGCCGCAAGCTCGGGCCGGATGACATCGCCCTTCTCTCCGCCAAAGGCATCAGGACCGTCTTCGCCGCCCATCTGGAAGCGGGCGACGTGCCGGAAGATGAAGCTGCCGCCTGCCTCGCAGAGGCCCTGCTCGGCCCGGGCCTTGCCGCTGGCGCGCCCTTCACTGGCCGCGCCAACCTCTTTGCCGAAGGCGCGGGCCTTTTCCTCGTGAACCGGCAGACCATCGACGCCATCAATGCCGTGCATGAAGCAATCACGCTCGCCACCCTCTCCCCCCATGAGGCGGTGCAGCCGAGCCAGATGGTTGCCACGGTCAAGATCATCCCCTTTGCCTGCCCGCAAAGCGCGCTTGAAAAAGCCTGCGCCCTCGCAAAACAGGGAAATGCCCTCGGCCTCGCCCCTTTCGAGGCGCAGCGCTACGGCCTCATCTCCACCACCCTGCCGGGCATGAAGGAAAGCTTGCTGGACAAGACGCGGGACGTGCTCGGCGCGCGCATTGAAGCGCTGGACGGCACCCTTGCCGGAGAGCAGCGCTGCCCCCATGAAACGGCAGCGCTTGAAGCCGCGCTCACCGCCATGCTGCCCGCCTCGGACATTCTTCTCGTCTCCGGCGCCTCCGCCATTGTGGACCGGCAGGACGTGGTGCCCGCCGCGATCGAGGCCGCAGGCGGCAAGGTTCTTCATTTCGGCATGCCGGTCGATCCCGGCAATCTGCTGCTGCTTGGCGAACTACAGGGCAAGCCCGTGCTCGGCCTGCCCGGCTGCGCCCGCTCCCCCAAGCTCAATGGCGCGGACTGGGTGATGCAGCGCCTCGCCGCAAAACTGCCCGTTGCCTCGGCGGAGATCATGGGGCTGGGCGTCGGCGGGCTCCTGAAGGAAATCTCCTCCCGCCCGCAGCCCCGCAAAGGCGGCAAGGTGGCTGCCAAACCCGCCCGCCCGCGCATCGCCGCCATCCTGCTCGCCGCTGGGCGCTCCACCCGCATGGGCGGCCCGAACAAGCTGCTGACGGAAGTGGATGGCAAAACCATGCTCCGCCATGTGGCAGAAACCGCCGCCGCCGCGCAGGTGGAAGACATCATTGCCGTCACCGGCCACCAGCACGAAGCGGTGGCGCATGAGCTTTCTGGCATCGCCCGCCTGAGCTGCATCCACAACCCGGATTACGCATCGGGCCTTGCCTCATCTCTGAAAAAAGGCGCCAGCGAAGCCGCCGCCCGCCTGGCCGATGCCGCCCTCATCCTGCTTGGCGATATGCCGGACATCAGCCCCGAAACACTGAACCGCCTCATCGCCGCCTATGACCCGGAAGAAGGACGCCTCATCTGCGTGCCCGCCTTCGAGGGCCGGCGCGGCAATCCGGTGCTCTGGGACGCCCGCTTCTTCGACGAAATGCAGGCGCTGACCGGCGACATGGGCGCCAAGCCGCTTATCGCCAGCTATGAGGAAGCCGTCTGCGAAGTCCCCGTCCCCGACCCCGCCATTCACCGGGATTTTGACACGCCAGAGGCATTGGCGGCGCGTTCCCAACCTCGTCACCCTCGGGCTTGACCCGAGGGTCCATTGGGCGTTGCCGCTTGTTGCAGACTCAGATGGACCCCGGCACAGGGCCGGGGTGACAGCATCAGTAAAAGACAAGGCATTGCGGCAATCTCAAAGTGTCACCCCGGGCTTGTCCCGGGGTCCATGCAGCTTCTCAACTTGCCGCAGTCTCAGTATGCACTCTCGCATCAAGTGCGAGGGTGACGAAGAAGGGGCTAAGGCCTGAGCACCACTCCCGCATGCGCGCCAAGCTGCAACGAGCCCTCATGCAGCGCGGCCTCGCCCGTCTCGAAGAGCACAGCGCCCGCCGCCGGAACACTTACCCCTTCCCGCGTCAGATTGAAGAAACATTGCCGCACATCGCCTTCAAACTCCCGCTCAAAGGCAAGCACACCGTCTCCCGCATCCAGAAACCGGATCGCACCATAAGTGAGCGCCTTGTCTGCCTTGCGGAAGCGTATGAGCGCGCGCGTGAAATGGAGCACGGAATGAGCGTCCGCTTCCTGCACATCAACGGCCCGCACCCGGTGGCTTTCGGGAATGGGCAGCCAGGGCGTGCCATCCGTAAAGCCCGCCTCATGTGCCGCCGAGACCCACGGCATCGGTGTGCGGCACCCATCCCGCCCCTTGGCGAAGGGAAAATAGAGATCACCCACCGGGTCTTTTATGTCGCCGCGCTCAAGGTCCGCCTCAGGCAGCCCCAGCTCTTCGCCCTGATACATCAGTACCGTGCCGCGCAGCGTCATGAGGATCATCAGGCAGAGTTTCGCAAGCCCGTCATCGCCCTCACCCCCGCCCCAGCGCGTGACGGTGCGGATCACATCATGATTGGAAAACGTGATGCAGGGCCAAAGGTCCGGCGCATGGGCCAGTGCTTCCTCATAATAGGCCCGGAAGATCGCAGGCTCGAAACTCCACGCCTCAAGAAAGTGAAACGTATAACCCGTATGCAGCTTCCCCTCACCCGCATAAAGCGGCAGCCGCGCAGGTTCTTCCGAAAATTCGCCAAAGGCCCAGCGCGCATCAAACTCGTCCATCACGCTGCGCACCTCGCGCATGGCCCGCTCGTTTTCCTCCGTGTTCGCATCGTGAATGTGCCGCTGCAGCCGCGGCGCATGCGCCCAGTCCAGAAAGCCGCGTTCTTCCATCGGTAAAGGCGGATTGTCTTTCAGCGCCGCGTCATGCACGAAACTGTTCGCCACATCGAGGCGGAACCCGTCCACACCCCGCGCAAGCCAGAAGCGCAGCACATCCATCACCGCGCGCACGACATCGCTGTTGTGGAAATTCAGCTTCGGCTGCTGGCGCAGAAACTTGTGAAAGTAATATTGCTGCCGGAGCGGATGCCACGACCAGGCCGCCCCGCCAAAGGCGCTCAGCCAGTTATTGGGCGGCGTGCCATCTTCCATAGCTTCCGCCCAGACATACCAGTCCGCCTTTTCATTATCGCGCGAGAGCAGACTTTCCTGAAACCAGGGATGCTGATCAGAGGTGTGTGCAAAAACCTGATCGAGAATGAGCCTCAGCCCGCGCGAGTGGAGACCCGCAAGCAGCGCATCGAACCTCTCAAGCGTGCCGAATTTCGCATCCACGCCGCAGTAATCGGCAACGTCATAGCCGAAATCCCGGTCCGGCGAGGGATAGACCGGCGAGAGCCACACCGCATCCGCGCCCAGCGCCTCGATATAGGAAAGCTTGGCGGCAATCCCTTCAAGATCGCCTATCCCATCTCCGTTCGTATCGAAAAAGCTGCGCGGATAGATCTGATAGACAATGGCACCCTGCCACCACGCAAAACCCTTCTCTGCCGGTCCGGTCATTGTGGCGCGCGCCTCCTGTCTTTATCCTGAGCGGAGTTTATAAAAAGAAGGGCCGCTTCAAAAGCTGTCCCGGAAATGGAGAGGAGCCGTCTCATGTCCCGCACCGTTCTCATCACCGATGTCACCCGTTTCATCGGCCAGCCCGGCACCAAGGCCCTCCTGGCGGAAGGCTACCGCGTCTTCGGCACCGATCCATCCTTTACGGACGAAAAGGAGCGCAAGGCCTATGAAGACGCGCATCCGGGCGCTACAGCGCTGGTACCTGAGAAGCCTGACACTTTGGTGACAAAGATTGTGGAGGAAGCGGGAACACTTGACGTTTTGATCAACAATGACGCCTACCCCGCCACCCGCGCGCCGGTGGATGAGGCAAGCGACGAACTGCTGGCCGAAACCTTTGAAACGCTTTTCTTCAAGGCCTACCGCATGGCCCGCGCCGCCGTGCAGCAGATGAAGAAACAGGGCAGCGGCAAGATCATCTTCAACACCTCCGCCGCGCCCTTAAACGGCCTCAAGAATTATTCCGTCTACGTCTCTGCCCGCGGCGCCGCAAACACGCTCGCCCGCTCCCTTGCAGTAGAGCTTGCCGCCGACAACATCCAGGTAAACGCAGTCGCGCCCAACTTCGTGGACAATCCGGACTACTTCCCGCCCTCGCTCATGGCGGACCCGGACAAGGCAGGCCGCATCCTGAAAAACATTCCCATGGGCCGCCTCGGCAAACCGGAAGAAGCCGCCTCGCTGCTGGTTTATCTGGCGAGTGAAAATGCCAGCTTCATCACCGGCCAGATCATTCCCCTTGCAGGCGGCTGGGCAACGGCGCGGTAGTTTCCCTATGTGTCACCCCGCGACTTGATCGCGGGGTCCATACTGAATCTCTGCTTAAAAAATTTTCCCCGACTGTCGCCCCCGGACTTGTTCCGGGGGTCCAGAGCTACAAACACAGGCATTGCCATGTTGCCCTGGATTGCCGGGACAAGCCCGGCAATGACACGTGGTGAGAAGTTTCACGTCAATTCAGCATCGTCACCGCGGAAAGCGTCGGGCCGATTTCGTCATTGATCACCAAGTCCGCAATCTCATCCATATCCGTCGGCTCGCGGTTGAGGATCACAAGCCGCGCGCCGTTCCGCTTGGCCAGAATGGGAAAGCCCGCCGCCGGAAAGACCTGAAGCGACGAACCGATCGCCAGAAAGAGATCCGCATATAGCGTCGCTTCCTGCGCCCGCTCCATTTCATCTTCCGGCATTGCCTGCCCGAAAGAGATCGTCGCTGTTTTCACGACACCCGCGCACTCCCGGCAGGAGGGCGCCTCGCCGGAGGTTTCGAAAATCACCCGCACTTCCGCAAGCTCATGCCGCAGCCCGCAACCCAGGCATGTCGCATAGGTGGCATTGCCGTGCAGCTCGACCACCTTTTCCGGCGGCACACCTGAAAGCTGATGCAGCCCGTCCACATTCTGCGTGATGACATGCGAGACCTTGCCCTCGCCCACCAGCTTTGAAATCGCCATGTGCCCCTTGTTGGGCTCGGCCTTCGCCATGGTCTCATCCATCGCGAATTTCCGCCGCCAGGCTTCCGCGCGCGTTTCGGCGGAGGACATGAAATCCTGAAACTCGATGGGCGCATATTTCTTCCAGAGCCCCGTCGGGCTGCGGAAATCGGGAATGCCCGATTCCGTGCTGATGCCCGCGCCGGTGAACACCACCACCCGATAGCTTTCCTCAAGGGCCCGCTTCAGTTCGCTGTTCATCTCCGTCCCCAATCTTCTTGCAATTATGCCGTCCCCGATTTGACGCTGCGGCGCGCATGCGGAATGATAGCCGCAAATCTGGCCATCAAGGCCGCTCCGATCAAGTATAGGGTGCTCATGCGTTATCTTCACACCATGGTCCGGGTCGCAGACCTGGACGCCTCGCTCGATTTTTACTGCAACAAGCTGGGTCTCGAAAACCTGGGCCGCTTCGATATCGAAGAAGGCCGGTTTTCCCTTGTCTTCCTCGCCGCCCCCGGCCAGAGCGAGGCGCAGGTGGAACTCACCTGGAACTGGGACCCGGAAGAACTGGGCGAAGGCCGCAATTTCGGCCATCTCGCCTATGAGGTGGATGACATCTATGCCGCCTGCCAGAAGCTGCTGGACAAGGGCGTCACCCTCAACCGTCCGCCCCGCGACGGGCGCATGGCTTTCGTGCGCTCGCCCGACAACATTTCCATCGAGCTTTTACAGAAAGGCCCCAACCTGCCGCCGCAGGAGCCCTGGGCCAGCATGGAAAATACAGGCCACTGGTAAGCCGTCTCCGTCAAAAGCTGAACAAATGGTTCATCTGCAGTTCACGGCCCGCTCTCCATCCTTGCCCTATCGGAACACCCAGAATCGGCGAGGTTGGAAATGCGAAGAATCGCGTTGGCACTGGTTGCCGCCATAGCCGTCACGGCACTGGCCGGATGGAGCGCCGCTCCAGCCCGCGCAGGCAATGCCGGCATCACCTTGAGCTGGCACAGCGGCTACGGCTATCCCGCATACCGGCACAAGCAATATTACAAGCATCACAAGCGCAAACATAACTACCGGCATTTCCGGCCCAAACGCCGACATTATTACCGTCACCGCTATAGCGACGGGCGCTGGGGCAATCACTATTACCGCTCCTATGGGCACCGCCCCTGCCACCCGGTTTACCGGAACGGCTATTGGCATGGCCGCCCGGCCAAACTTGGCGGCACCATGTGCTACGGCAATGGCGGCCACTCCTATGTCGTGCGCGGCAGCGAATATGTGATCCACTTCTATTGAACCGCAAAAGCCGGTAACCTCCCCTCATGAGGAACCGGCGCCAGCATCGGGGGGAGAGCCTGCGGGCCGCTTTGGGCGGCCTTCTTGCACTTATTATTACCCTGTCTTCCTTCTTTCTGCCCGCGCAGGCGCAGGAACGCTCTTCCATGGACCCGCGCGAGCTGCCACGCCATGAGAACAAGGATTGGGAACGGCGCAACGATGCCTCCCGCGTCTATTGGGAAGGCTTCCGCCTCATGAATGAAGGCTCCTGCGAAGCAGCCATCCGGCGTCTGGAACCGCTGGCCCGCCGCGGCCGCGGCTTCGAACATGCCCAGCACGGCCTCGGCGTGTGCCAGCTCCGCCTCGCGGGCATGCCGGAAAACGCCTCAACCAATGTGCCTGAAGAAGCGCAGTTGCGCACCGACCCCCGCTTCGACGAAGGCATGACATGGGTGCTGCGCGCCGCCCGCGCCGGCCAGTTCGATGCGCAGCGCACCCTGATCGCGCTTTATGTGGCAGGCCTCGGCCCCACGGATGACCCGCTCGACCTGGCCCGCTGGCTGCATCTTTATGATGTGAACCCGACCCGGCTGGCGCTTGGCATCGTCGGGCCGGATGATGCGCTGCTCACCCGTGCCCGCGCCCTACTGACGGATGAGCAAATTCTGAAAGGCCGCATCGAGGCCCGCGAATGGACACCGGCCTTCTGGGTTTCAAAGCCGGAAAAAACAGCAAGGTCCCCCTCCCCATGAAGCTGAGAAACACCGAAAACGCCTATGGCGCGGTCGCGCTCACCTTTCACTGGCTCATCGCCCTTGCCGTGCTCACCATGTTCGGTGTCGGCTTTTATATGGACTGGCTGCCGAAAAGCGATCCGCTCGTCTATACGCTGTTTCAGTTCCACAAATCGCTCGGCCTCTCCATTCTCATTCTGGTCGTGCTGCGCCTCTTCTGGCGTTTCGGCAATCCAACACCGCGCATGCCCGAGCACATGCCCGTCTGGGAACGCTTTGCCGCCACCGCCGCGCATTATGCGCTTTATGGCGCGCTCTTTGTGCTGCCACTTTCCGGCTGGGTCATGGTCTCCGCCTCGCCTTTCAACATCCCCACCATGTTCTGGGGCATCATCGAATGGCCGCATCTCGGCTTCGTCAACACAAGCCCCGACAAACAGGCCTGGGAAGAGGCCGCGGAAACCGTTCACAAGATCGTCGTCTGGGCCGCGCTCGGCACCATCGGCCTTCACGCCGCCGCCGCGCTCCGCCATCATTTCCTCTTGAAGGATGAAGTGCTCGCCCGCATGGTCCCCTGGCTGTCCCCCCGCTCATAAGGAACTCAAGAATGCGCCTGCCCTCTCTCGCTCTCAGCGCAGCCTTGTCGTTTGCGCTGCTTTCCGTTCCCGCCCTGGCCAGGGACTGGCAGATGGACAAAAGCAAAAGCACGCTCGAATTCGAAGCGACACAAGGCGGCACCGCTTTCACCGGCCACTTCAAGGAGTTCGAAACCGAGATCACCCTCGATCCGGAGAATCTGGACACCGCCCGCATCCGCGCCGTCATTCAGACGGCCAGCGTTGCAACCGGCGCAGCAGACAGGGACGGCGCCTTGCCGGGCCGCGACTGGTTCAATGCGTCGAACTTTCCCGAGGCGGTATTTGAATCCGAAACCGTACGCCATGAAGGCGGCAACAACTACGTCGCCGAAGGTACGCTTACCATCAAGGGCCACGGCGAACCTTTGTCCCTGCCCTTCACCCTCGACATTGACGGCGACACTGCCCATGCGCAGGGCCGCGTGACGATCAACCGTCTCGATTACAATGTCGGAGAAGGCGAAATGGCCGCATCCGGCGTCGCGGGCTTTGAGGTCACCGTGATGATCGACATCACGGCAACCCGGTAAACAAGGCTCACACCTCCGCAAAATGCCCGTAAAGCGTCCAGAGGCCGAGCAGCACGAAGCCCGCGCCTGCAAATAGCTTGAGCGGCAAGCGGGCCAGATACTCGCCTGCATAATGCCCGGCGAAAACGGCAAGCGCGGTTGATGCCGTCAGTGCACTGGCCGCCGTCAGAAAGGTGGCAACGGGATGCGCCTCGCGGCTGGAGGCAAATAGAACGGTGGCGAGCTGCGTCTTGTCCCCAAGCTCTGCAAAAAAGACCGCAGCAAACATCGCGATAAGTTGTGACATGGTGCTCCCTTGGGGCCGGAACGATCGGACGAGACACGGCTTTCCGTCCGCCCGGCCCAGTCCGGAGCGTGAAAGCCGTCGGTCTCGCCAACCTTTCGGCGCGCATGCCATGGCGGATATGCCCGCCAAGTTTGTTGACATGCGCCCCTCCGGAACTCCCAAGCTGAGAACTGGAGGGCGGCTACTCCCCTAAGGTGCGGACAGATTTACAACACGGCTCAGCGCCCGGCAAGCCGCAAAGAGATTTGTAAAACGCGAATTTTCAATTGCGCTTTTCTTGTCGCGTCCGCATTCTGGATCGAAATTAATCAGAAGAAGGGTCAACCCTGCCAATACACCGTCAATAAAGCGGATCTTTCTCGATGCCATGCGGTTCAGACAATTGCCCTCAAAAAGAGTTATGGGTTCCCAAGCGGCACACCCAAACCGGTAAATACTCTGAAGAACTGGAAGATTACATTGCCGAAGCCGCGCAGATGGACCCGCCCGTCCTGATCGATCCGTCGCTCGCCTTTGAATACAAGATTCCCAAAGCAGGGCTCGACTATTGGCTGACAAAAGCCGCCGCCGGCGGCGTACCTTCGCGCACGGATATCAACCCTCGGGAAATCGCCAAATACCTGCCCTACATCGCGCTTGTGGACGCCACGGAAGAAGGCGGCGGCAAACTCTCTCTTTTTAGCCGCCTGGCAGGCGAAGAATTTGAACGTGTTTATGGCTCAATCCGGCAGAAAGACCTTTCCACTCACCTCGAAGCCGGCACCTTTGACCGCTGGTGCACCTTCATCCGCATCATGCAGGCCGCAGGAGCGCCCATCCGGCTGAAAACCAAAATCGCCTACGAGCGGAAGATGTATCTTGATGGTGAGTTCCTGCTCGCCCCCCTCCGCTCGGGCACACCGGACACGATCACCATTATGGTGATGGCGGAATTCCGTACCGACAGTTGATGGCGGCTATTTGGTAAACAGTTGCTTTACCAAATAGTCAGACTTGCCTTGACCGTGAACAAGCACGGTTTCATGATCTATGTATGAGTCGGGGATGCGAGTACTTATCCTGTTTAATTATTAGAGAATCTTGATTTGAACAGACAGTCTCGTTGGGGGATTACTTCATGTCGTCAACATGCGAACCGGCATCCGGCACGCCCGCCAGCGGGCCCGGCACAGACGGCACCTCTGTCCCGCAATCGCTGAAGGAGCTGATCTCCGTTTGCGCCTCTTTCGAGCCGCCGGTTCAGCTTGACCCCACCCTCACCTTCAAGTTTCCCGTTCCGAAACTCGGCTACGAATACTGGCTCTCAAAAAGCGAGGGCGCGGTGTTTCCCGAACGCGCCGCCATTTCCCCTGTGGAACTGGCGCGCCACCTGCCCAATGTCGGCCTCTTCGACGTAAACCGGCAGGATGGCCGCTTTGAGGTCTATTGCCGTCTGGCGGGGGAACATATCGAACAGATCTACGGCAAGATTCACCGCCGCTATGTGCATGAATGCCTGCCAGAAGAACACGCTGTCCGCTTCCACTGCTATGCCGCCGCGCCGCTTCTTCTCGGCGGCCCCGTGCGTTTCACAGGCAAGGTCTCGCAGGAAGAAAACACCCACCTCAACGCGGAAATGCTCATCGCGCCGCTGCAGCCTGACGAGCCGGACATCTCGCCTCTCGTGGTCTTCGTGGAATATGTGACGACCGGCTGAGCAAACTCAGCCGTCATGCGCCGCGATGCAGGGAGAAAAGTGGCACGCCCTAGGGGAGTCGAACCCCTCTTTCCAGAATGAAAATCTGGCGTCCTAACCGATAGACGAAGGGCGCGTCGCGAGGCAGCTTATAAGGGGTTCCGGGCCGCTTTGCAAGCCGGTCCGGCATGAAAATCGTCACAAATCCGCACTTAAACGGCGCTCAAATCGTCAATATGGAGCTGCACGCTGCGCCGCCCCTGCCAGTCATCCGCTTTAAGGCGCCCGGCGACATGATAGAGCCCTCTATGGCCATCCAGAAGCGCTTGTCCGAGCGGTTTTTCCGCGCTGCGGAAGGCAATCGCCTTGAGCGTGCCCCCGTCCTCGCCGGACAGGATACAGCTCACATGATTCTGTCCCACAATGCGCGAGCGGATCAGCCGGAGCCGGGGCAGCGCGAATCGCGGCTCCGCATTGCCGGGCCCGAAAGGCCCCGCCCGCTCGATCATCTCCAGCGTCTCCCGCGTCGCCGCTTTGGGCACCAGCGCGCCGTCTATGCTGAGCCGTTTTTCTTCCTCCGCCGCGCTCACATCCTTCAGCATGTACTCGCTCAGAAATTGCTCCAGCGCCTCGATCTTGGACGCCTTGACCGTGAGCCCTGCCGCCATGGCGTGCCCCCCGCCATTGACCAGCAGCCCTTCCTCCAGCGCGGCCGTCACCGCCCGGCCCATATCGACCCCCGGCACGGATCGGCCCGAGCCCTTGCCCTCTCCCTGCTTGTCGATGGCGATGACGAAACTCGGCCGGTTCCACTGATCCTTGAGGCGGCTCGCCACGATGCCGATGACACCGGGATGCCAGCCCTCCCCGGCTGCCACCAGCAGCGGCGGCAGCGTGTTGCGCCGCTCCTGCGCAAGCCGCGCCTCCACCATGCCAAGCGCATCTTCCAGCACATCCGCCTCAATGGCCTGGCGTTCCTTGTTGTAGCTGTCGAGTTCCTGGGCAAGCTGCATGGCTTCCTGCGCGTCATCCGTGGAAAGCAGCCGCGTGCCGAAATCGGCCCGCCCCACACGCCCGCCCGCATTCACCCGCGGACCCAGCAGAAAACCCGCATGATAAGTGTTGGGAAGCCCCTCCAGCCGCGCCACATCCGCCAGCGCCACCAGCCCCGCATTCTGCCGCCGGGCCATGATTTTCAGCCCCTGCGCCACAAAGGCCCGGTTAAGCCCCGTGAGCGGCACCACATCGCAAACGGTGCCCAGCGCAACGAGATCGAGCCATTGCATGAGGTCGGGCGCCGCGCGTTCCTCAAACCAGCCTGCCTGCCGCAAGGCCCGGTTGAGCGCCACGATGAAAAGAAAGGTCACGCCGACGGCGGCAAGCTGGCCCAGTCCGCTTTCATCATCAAGCCGGTTCGGATTGACCAGCGCCGAGGTGGGGGGCAGCGCATGTTCCGCCTGATGGTGGTCCAGCACGACAATCTGCAGTCCGGCCTCTTTCGCCTGCCCCAGCGCCTTGTGCGCCATCGTCCCGCAATCGACTGTAATGACGAGCCGCACGCCCTCTTTTTTCAGGCGCAGCAGCGCCGGCGCATTCGGCCCATACCCTTCGCGGATGCGGTCAGGAATATAAAAACGCAAGGAAGCGCCCACGGCGCGGAAATAACGGACAAGCAGCGCCGAAGACGTCGCCCCGTCGACGTCATAATCGCCGAACACCGCCACGCTTTCCCCGTCCTGGATCGCCTTCGCCACCCGCTCCGCCGCCGCATCCATGTCGCGCAGCACCGAAGGGTCCGGCATATAGCCGCGCAGCGTCGGTTCCAGAAACTTGGGCGCGTCTTCAAGACCCACCTTGCGCGCTGCCAAAACGCGCGCCAGAAGCTCCGGCAGCCCGTGGCGCTGCGCCAAAGCAAGAGCGAGCCGGTCATCCTCGACGCGGCTCGCCCATCGTTTGCCCGTGGCCGACCGCTCGACGCCGAGAAAGGCTGCCGCCTCCGCTCTGGTCCCCGCTGCGCTCACCCGGCCTCCTCGTGGTTGGAGATGTCACCGACTTTCATCTTACACAAAAGCATGTCATTGCCGGGCTTGTCCCGGCAATCCAGGGGCCACAAGCTCAAGCCCTGCCGTTCCGCCCTGGACCCCCGGAACAAGTCCGGGGGTGACAACATCAGAGTTCAAATGACGCGCAGAACCTTAAATCAAGGCCGCAAAAACTTCGCCATCTGCGTGTGTTTCGCCTTGATCGAGCGCACCGTGCCGGTGGAAGAGCGCATCACGATCGTGTGCGTGCTCACCGCATCCCCGTCAAACTGGATGCCGTCCAGCATCCAGCCCGCCGTCACACCCGTCGCCGCGAAGATCACGTCGCCCGAGGCCATTTCTTCCATATTGTATTTGCGGTTGAAGTCCTCGATCCCCATGCGGGCAGCGCGGGCCTTCTGCTCTTCATTGTTGGTCACGAGACGCCCCTGCATCTGGCCGCCAATGCAGCGCAGCGCAGCCGCCGCCAGCACGCCTTCCGGCGCACCGCCAATACCCATGTAAATATCGATGCCCGTCGCCGTATCCGTCGTGGCAATCACCCCTGCAATGTCGCCGTCCGTGATCAGCGTCAAACGCGCACCCACTTCGCGCACTTCGCGGATGATCTCCGCATGGCGCGGGCGGTCGAGAATACATGCCGTGATATGCGAAACCTCACAGCCCTTTGCTTTTGCCAGCGCCTTGATGTTTTCGGCAGGCGACTTGTCGAGATCGACCAGCCCTTCGGGAAAACCGCCGCCAATGGCGATCTTGTCCATATAAACGTCCGGCGCGTTCAAAAGGCTGCCGCCTTCCGCCATCGCCACCACGGCCATCGCATTCGGCATGTTCTTCGCCGTCAGCGTCGTGCCTTCCAGCGGATCAAGCGCGATATCGACTTTCGGGCCTTTGCCTGTGCCCACATCTTCGCCGATATAAAGCATCGGCGCTTCATCGCGTTCGCCTTCGCCGATCACAACCTTGCCGTCAATATCGAGCGCATTCAGCTCTTTACGAATGGCATCGACGGCCGCCTGGTCCGCTGCCTTTTCATCGCCGCGGCCTGCGAGATACGCCGCTGCGACTGCGCCGCGCTCCGTCACGCGCGCAAGCTCCAGTGCCAGTGTGCGGCTCAGTCCACCCGTCTTGCCTGCCATTCTCGTCCCCATCCTTTCCGTGTCTTCCATTAATCTTGTTCGATGCGCACGAGCAACGGCTCGTCCACAACATCCTTGTGTTGCGCCAGCAGCGTCATAGCGCGCTGCATCGTCTGTTCATCCGTGTCATGCGTAATGAAAACCACCGGCAAGCGGTTGTCCTCTTCCGGAATCGGGTCCTTGCGCTGCACGATCCGCTCGATGGAAACTTCCGCTTCCGCCAGCGCCTTCGTGATCTCGGCCATGGAGCCTGCCCGGTCGACAGCATGCACACGCAAATAATAAGCGCCGCTGTGATCCTTGATGGATTTGAAATCCGCCCCATCGAGATGCGAGGCGGGCAGCCCGAAAGGCGCGCCGATATTGCCGCGCGCCACATCCACCACATCCGCCACCACGGCAGAGGCCGTCGGCCCCTCGCCTGCGCCGCGTCCTTCAAGGAAGACGGGGCCCACATGGTTGCCCTCGAACTCGACCGCGTTGAAAACGCCCGTCACCGCAGCAAGTGCCGAGTTTTTGCCAACAAGCGTTGGATGCACCCGCAGTTCGACCTCAGTGCCGTTCTGCCGGGCAATACCGAGCAAACGGATCTTGTAGCCGAAATCATCCGCCAGCCGGATATCGAGCGGCGTGATCTTTTCCAGCCCCTCAATATAGACCTGATCGTAATCCGGCATCGTGCCGAAGGCGATGCTCGCCAGAATGGTCAGCTTGTGCGCCGCATCGATCCCGCCCACATCGAAGGTCGGGTCAGCTTCGGCATAGCCAAGTTTCTGCGCATCGGCGAGCACGTCTTCATATTCGCGCCCCGAGCCTTCCATGACGGTCAGAATGTAATTGCAGGTGCCGTTCAGAATACCGGAAACGCGGGTGATCCGGTTCGCGACCAGCCCTTCCTTCAACGACTTGATGCAAGGGATACCGCCCGCGACCGCCGCCTCGAACTGCAGCGCAACGCCGTTCGTCTCCGCAAGCGTGGCGAGCGCAGCGCCATGATGCGCGATCAGCGCCTTGTTCGCCGTCACCACATGCTTGCCGGTGGAGAGCGCCTTTTCCACAGCCAGTTTCGCCGCGCCGTCCGAGCCGCCGATCAGTTCCACAAACACGTCAATGCCGTCATCGGCGGCCATCGCCACCGGATCATCGAACCAGCGGTACTGGTCAATGTCGAAGCCCCTGTCGTGATGGCGGTTGCGCGCGCCGACAGCCACGATTTCGAGCTTACGCCCGCACATGGCTTCAAGTCTGGCGCGTTCTTCGGTCAGCACTTTCACCACACCGCCGC
>Ga0207828_100114_pt1 | contig 95934 bp, 109 predicted proteins | sample TtaePargueraPR_11_FD_187276 | JGI IMG/M metagenome (GOLD analysis project Ga0207828, IMG submission 187276) | Aerobic enrichment media microbial communities from Bioluminiscent Bay, La Parguera, Puerto Rico - Tt and P2 (3) (SPAdes) | ecosystem: Environmental > Aquatic > Marine > Unclassified ... | reverse complement strand
GGGGTGGGCATGGGCGCGCGAGCGCCCGCCCCGCTGCGACTAGGCACCCGCGCTTGCGGGTGCAAGTCTCGCTCCCCTCCCGCGAGCGGGAGGGGTTGTCAACATGGAACGGAGAAGGCATCAGCGGCGCATGGTTCCCCTTTCGTTCGCCAATGAAGAATTCGCGCTCACGGGCTCCAACGCCCTCTACTGGCCGCGCGAATCGGCGCTGCTGGTGGCGGATTTGCATCTGGAAAAAGCGAGCTTCTACGCCAGGCACGGGCAGATGCTGCCGCCCTATGACAGCCGCGAAACGCTGGAGCGGCTGGCATTGGCGATTCGCGAGACCGGCGCGCGGCGGGTGTTCACGCTGGGCGACAATTTCCACGACAGCGAAGGGGCGGACCGGCTGGAACCGCATGCGGCGGGGATGCTCGCCGCGCTCACCCGCGCGGTGGACTGGGTGTGGATCACCGGCAATCACGACCAGACGCGGGAAGCGCGCAAGGGCGGCGAGGAAGCCGGGGAACTGGAAATCGCCGGGCTGGTGCTGCGGCACGAGGCGAAGAAGGGCGAGACGCGGCCCGAGCTTTCCGGCCATTTCCACCCGCGCCTGCAACTGCGCGTGCGCGACCGTTCGATCCGCCGCCCCTGCGCGGTGGTGAGCGAAAGCGGCGAGAGCGGCGGGCGGATGATCCTGCCCGCCTTCGGCGCGCTGACCGGCGGGATGGATGCGGCGGACCCTGCGATCCTGGCGGCGATGCAGCCGGCCAGCGCGATCGACGCGGTGCTGCCGGCGAAGGGCAGGCTCGCCACTTTCCCGCTATGGCGCGCGGCTGCGTGAAATAAATCACACCGCCGATCCACTTCGCCCAGGGGCAAGGAAGTTCCGTGCAACCCCTAGCGCGCTCGCCCGTTAGCCCTTAAATAGTAGCTTTCAAGACAACGGTTACAGGAGAACGTCTTATACCCCGTCCCCCCCGGCGCATGATGGCGCCCCCGGTCAAGTCAGGACCGCGCTACGATAACATGATCCAGTCCGACAAGGTTCGCGTCATCGACGAGAACGGCGAAAATCTGGGAGTCATGTATACCAGCGAAGCGATCGAACAGGCTGCCGATGTCGGCATGAACCTCGTTGAGGTCTCGCCGAATGCGGACCCGCCGGTCTGCAAGTTCCTCGATGTCGGCAAGTACCGCTACGAGGCGCAGAAGAAGGCGAATGCCGCGCGCAAGACGCAGAAGACGCAGGACATCAAAGAGATCAAGATGCGCCCGAACATCGACGATCACGATTACGATGTGAAGATGCGCAGCATGAACAAGTTCATCGAGAACGGCGACAAGGTGAAGGTCACGCTTCGCTTCCGTGGCCGCGAGATGGCGCACCAGCACCTGGGCATGGACCTGCTCCGCCGCGTGCAGGACGATGTGCAGGAAATCGCCAAGGTCGAAGCCTATCCGCGCCTCGAAGGCCGCCAGATGCTGATGGTGCTGGCGCCCAAGTAAGGCGCGGCTCGCGGCGTTCCGCGGAACGCCGCCCCGGCAGGCTTGTTTCCCTATTGGTCGCAAGGGAAACACAGCATGTTCCAACACAAGACGATACCGGCGCTGTGCGCGCTCGCACTTGCTCTCGCCGCCTGCCAGCAGGCACCCGAGGAGCAGGAGGCGAGCGCGCCCGCGCCGTCATCCAACCCCGCCCCGTCATCCACGCCGGATGCCTCACCCTCGACGGACGCTTCGCCCGCAGCCCCGGCGACGGAGCCGGCTGCGCTCGTGCCCGATGCCGAGAAAGGCGAGACCGGCGCCCGCGCGGTGCTGCTCGACTGGGCGCGCGCGCTCGAGCTCGGCGATTATGCCAAGGCCTATGCCCAATGGGGCGATAATGGCGCGCGCAGCGGGATGAGCCCGCGGGAATTCGCCGATTACTGGGGCAAGTTCAAGACGATCACCGTGTCCGTGCCGGAAGGCACGATGGATGCCGGCGCCGGTTCGGTGTTCTACACGGTGCCGACGACGATCGTGGGCAAGCAGGCCGACGGTAAGCCCTACCGGCTGGAAGGCACCACGATGCTGCGCCGGGTGAACGACGTGCCGGGCGCGACGCCCGCGCAATTGCACTGGCACATCGAATCGAGCGATCTCAAGCCGGTGAGCTGAGCAGCCGGCGCGCGATCAGCCGGGCACCCGGCCCCTCTCCTTTTCGGGGACATAGGCGGGATCATGCGCGAAAGGCAGCGCCTGCCCCGCGCGCAGGGCTGCCAGCACTTCGGCAAAGCCCGTGCGGCAGCGGAAGCCCATGCGCCGCTCCATCGCCCCCGCATCATAGACGCGGCCGATGCTGCGCGGCAGGCGCCAGCCGCGCGCGGCATAAAGCTCCCCCGCATCGGGGAAACGCCGCAGGATCACGGCGGCGGCATCGCGTTTCAGCTCCGCCACCTCGTCGCGCGAAAACGGCGTGGGCGCCGATGCGATGAAGATATCGAAGCCCAGTTCCGGCGCCTTCTCCAGCGCGGCCAGATGCGCCGCGGCCGCATCCTCCACGGTGAGGCGGCGGTGGAGGAACTCGTTGGCCTTCAGATTCTCGCCCGGCGGATCGCCGAGCGTATCGTCATCCTCGGGGAAGAAGCGCGAGGTGCGCAGCACCACGCAGGGCAGGCCGTGGCTTTCGGCATACATCCGGCACAGCCCCTCCGCCGCGAGCTTGGTCACCCCATAGATATTGCGCGGGGCGAGCGGCGCGTGCTGCTCGTCCAGCCATACGGCGTGATCGGCCTCCTCGGCCCTTATCGCCCGGCTGATCATCAGCGAGGTGGTGGAGGTGAAGACGAAGCGATCGTGCCCGGCCGCCTTCGCCGCCGAGAGCAGGTTCAGCGTGCCGCTGACATTGGCGTCGATAAAGGCCTGCTCCGGATAGCGGGCAATGTCCGGCTTGTGCAGCGCGCCGCCATGGATCACCGCCTCCACGCCGCGCGCGAAAGCCGCCTCCACTAGCGCGCGATCGGCCACCGAGCCGACGATGTCGGTATCCGGCCCCGGCGCGATGTCGAGCCCGGTCACCTTATGCCCCTTCGCCCGCAGCAGCGGCGCGAGGAAGCGGCCGAGCCAGCCCGACGATCCGGTGAGCAGTATATGCATCGGCGCGCTTTGCCCTAGTCTGCCGGCGGCTGCCACAATTCTATCGGATTGCCTTCGGGATCGTGGATCCGGGCGAAGCGGCCGGTGGCCGGATCGTTCCACTCTTCCTTCTCGATCACCTCGACCCCGAGATCGCGCAGCCGCGCGATCAGCGCGCCGATGCCGCCGACGCGGAAATTGAGCATATAGGCCTTGTCCGCGGGGAAATAGTCGCTGTCCTGCCGGAACGGCGCGAACACGGTCTCCCCGCCCTCGGCAAGCCAGTACCATTCGGACGGCTCCCCATCCTCCTCGGCACCGCAGCCCGGGCCGACGCCCAGCATGTCGCGATACCAAGCGGTCAGCCCATCCGGGTCGCGCGCCCGGAAAAACACCCCGCCTATTCCCAGGACCTTCCCGCCTTCCATGACACGCCTCCTTGCCGTCCGCCCTTGCGAGGTTAGGATCGGCGCCGGAGCGGGTAAAGGGGATACGGTTTGGGGCAGCGTAGATGAGCGCCGCGCGCATCGGCTTCTGGCTCGGCCTTGCCGGCTTCGCCATGACCGTGCTGCTGCCCGCGCCCGCCGGCATGTCGCCGGGCGCATGGTCCGTCGCCGGGCTGGTGATATGGATGGCGGCCTGGTGGATGACCGAGGCGATCCCGCTCACCGCCACGGCCCTGCTGCCCTTCGTGGTGCTGCCCTTCGCCGGGGTCGGCAGCGCCGATGTGGTCGCCGCCGACTATTATTCGCCGACGCTGTTCCTGATCCTCGGCGGCGCCTTCCTCGCCCTCGCCATAGAGCGCACCGGGCTGCACCGCCGGCTCGCCGTCTTCGTGCTCGACGCCGTGGGCAGCAATGGCGGGCAGACGCGCGTGCTGCTGGCCTTCATGGTCTCGGCCGCGATCCTCTCCAACATCATCTCCAACACATCGACCACGCTGATCATGATGCCGATGGCGCTGGCCGTGCTGGCGGGCGGCGGCACCAGCAAGGAGGAGCGGCTGGGCCTGTCCGGCGCATTGCCGATGGCGATCGCCTTCGCCGCCTCGATCGGCGGGCTCGGCACGATCATCGGCAGCCCCACCAATGCGATCGCCGTGGCGCTGCTGCGCGAGACGATCGGGCTGGAGATCAGCTTTGCCCTGTGGATGGCTTTCGGCATCCCGATCGTGATCCTCGGCATCCCGCTGGCCGCCTTCCTGATCGCGCGGGTGCAGCGCATTGCCGAACATCCCTTCGACACGCAGGCCGCGCGCGAGGCGATCAAGCCCGAAGGCGCATGGACCGCGCCGGAAAAGCGCCTCATGCCGGTGATCGGCGTGGCCTTCCTGCTGTGGATGACGCGGCCGCTGCTGGTGCCCTATCTGCCGGCCGGCTCGCTGAAGGACGGCACGATCGCCGTGGCCGCGGGCATCGCGCTGTTCCTGCTGCCCGACGGCACTGGCCGCCGCCTGCTCAACTGGACGGAGGCCAATCGCGCGCCGTGGGGCGTGATCATGATGTTCGGCGGCGGGCTGGCGCTGGCCGGCGGCATGACCCGCAGCGGGCTGGCAGACTGGCTGGGCGAGGCGCTGCTGCCGCTGGCCAATGTCCCGCTGCCGATCGTCGCGCTGGCGGTGGTGGCGATGGTGGTGCTGATCACCGAATTCGCCAGCAACGTCGCCACGGCGAGCGGCATCATGCCGGTGGTGGCCAGCCTGATCGTCGCCCTAGGCGTCGATCCGCTGCTGCTGGCCGTGCCCGCGGCGATGGCGGCCAGCTGGGGCTTCATGCTGCCCGCCGGCACCGGCCCCAACGCCATCGCCTGGGCGACGGGCCGGATAGAGCTCTCCCGCATGGTCCGCGCGGGCCTGCTGCTGGATATCAGCGGGGTGTTCCTGATCGTGGCCGTGGTGTGGGTGGTGGGGGTGCTGGTGTGATGTTTCTATGAACGACACGCCAAGCTGGAATTGGGACTGGTTTTTGGGCCATGAAGAGACTGGCGGGTTCCGGGCAAGCGACTCCGGATTGCCGACATTCCCGACCTCAGCATGCGGGCGTCCGCCGCTGCCGCCCGCGATGCTCACCGTTCATGCGCGTTCGGCGGTTGCCCGAAAGCTGCCGTTGCAACACAATCGGCAATAGAGTTGCGCCAAAAATGAGCGCTAATTGGCGCTTAGTCGAGATGACGTATTTTCATATTTTACAAGTTAGACAGCGACAGGCGTCGTATCCTGAACGTCATATACTAGAGTGGAAAAACCAGATTGGAGCCGGTGATCGAGAAGCGCCTTCATGATTTGCGCACAGGTATCTTCAGTTGCGACTATTTTCCCGTCACCATCAAACTGAATGGTCAAGCCATATTGTAACTGAGTGGTGCGCAGTCGCGCCATGAATTGCGCATCGCGATAGTGCCCTTTCGCGCGGATGGCACAAGCGCGGCGAAGTTGAATTTTATTGTCTCCAATATACGCAACCAACGGAGCTATATCCACAAAGATATCCAGAAACTCTTGTTCTGCTTGGAGTTCGGCGAACTCTCCTCGTTGAGCTTCCTTGTGACGCAACACAGATTCAAACGCACCCTTGTTTAGAATCAGGATGTCTTCTCCAAAAATGATGAAATCGAAATTCCGGCTCAACTCGAAATGTGGGCGCTCATCAATCGCCAGCATCTCATCCGAGAAAAATAGGTTGCGCACTGACGCAGCTTTCTTGGTCCGCCAGGCCGGGCTTGTCTTGCGCACGGCATAGGCTATCTGATCGTCAACAACGAATTTAGCGACGTAAAATTTCGAGTTCATCAGATGCCTGATATCTGAAGCTTTTTTCCTCGGCGTTTCAGCACCAATCTCTTCGACAAGAATGGCTGCATGCGTCTCATCGGCGGAGATATGTAGAGCACTTGCTTCATTGTTTTGCGCAAGAAGGCCATAGTCGAGCGTTTCCTCGATCTTATTCAAGTCCCCCGTGAGTGTCTCTTTCAAGGCCGTGTCCACGTCGTCCGTGGTTTCGACCCAGTGCCCCGAATACGCAGGAGCCAGTGCAGCAGGCCCTTTCGGCCCCCTGACGGTCCAAAGCGTCACATTTGCATTGGTCAAATCGAGCGCACACAAATCTTCGAGTATCGGCATCAGTTACTCCCATCTCGATATTCAGACTTAATGAGCATGATCTCTTGAAGCGGTGACTGACGGTAGCGCTTGTCATGCTCCAGAATAACCTTGGACAAGACCCTGCCACCGCGATCACTGGCATCACCGGGGAAGCGATATTTGATCTCGTAGAGACGCCAACCAAAGACCGTCAAAAAAGGATTCAGGATGAGCTGTCCTGATCGATAGGTAATTACGAACATCCAGCCGAGAAAAATAAGGAGTCCAACAAACTTACCTGTTTCCTGAAACTCAAGGCTCATGAAGGTTACTACGTACGGCAAGGTGTAGCTCATCAGTTCAGCAGGAACGTGCTTGATCTCGCTTACGTCGATCAGATTTTTCGGATTCACGACCGCGAGCGCGCCGAGGGAAATCAGGAAGCAGACGAGGCATGTGGCAAATATAGCGATTGGGAACACGCCATTGCGCAAAGGCAGGACACAGATATCGCCATCAGGTGGCCAACACATAGGCGTAGAGAGCAACTCATAGCGAAAATCCTGCGCAAGCAAGATCAAGCCCAAGGGCAAGTATGAGCCGATAAATACAATTAAAGATACTAAAGGTCGAAACTGCAATATTGTATCCCAATGATATCAAATCAGCATGTGCCAATTATCATGAAAACGCTAGCATCATGTCGCAATACTCCTAAGGCATCATGAATTTCGAGGTGGGTAGCAGGAATGAAGAATGCGAAGTTCGCTAGACAGCGAGCAATATTAACACTCTGAAAAATAACAATTATTAGCGAAACACTTTGCCGATTCTGTTGCATCCGGAGCAGCGGCAGCTTCTTCGATCTTCAACATAAAGGCTGCCTCACGGCCTTACACTCCCTCTCCGCCCTTAACTCCCCCTTCCCTACACCCCCACCGCCGCGCCACCCTGCCCGCATGACCGCGCGCCTGCCTTTCCTCCGCCCGCCCCTCGCAGCGGAACTCCGCGCACCGCGACGTTTTCTCTCTCAGGACAGTGTTCCAAGTGTTCCAGCGGCCCGGCGCCGGTGGGCCTTTCGCCCTCGCCAGTTCTTTCCAGAAAGGTTACACGCGTAACCATGCCCGATCCCATCGACCCCACCACGCCCCGCCGCAAACCCAAGCCGGAGGTGACGCGCATCGCCGGGCGCGAGCTCAAGCCCTCCACGCTGATGATGGGCTTCGGCTACGATCCCGTCCTCTCCGAAGGCGCGCTGAAGCCGCCGATCTTCCTCACCAGCACTTTCGCCTTCGAAAGCGCGCAGGCCGGCAAGCGGCATTTCGAGGGGATCACCGGCAAGGGCGGCGCGGAAGGCCTCGTCTATTCGCGCTTCAACGGGCCCAACCAGGAAATCCTCGAGGACCGGCTGAGCGTGTGGGACGATGCCGAGGACGCGCTGGTCTTCTCATCCGGCATGACGGCGATCTGCATCCTGCTGATGGCCTATTGCCAGGCGGGCGACGTGATCGTGCATTCGGGCCCGCTCTATGCCGCGAGCGAGGGCTTCGTGGCCAAGGTGCTGGCCAAGTTCGGCGTGACCTATGTCGATTTCCCCGCCGGCGCCACGCGCGAGGAGCTGGATGCGGTGGTGGCCAAGGCCAAGGCGCAGGCCGATGCGCAGGGCGGCAAGGTGGCGATGATCTATCTCGAAAGCCCCGGAAATCCGACCAATGCGCTGGTCGATATCGAGGCGGTGCGCGATGCGCGCGACGCGGCGCTCGATCCGGCGGAAACGCCGATCGCGATCGACAACACCTTCCTCGGCCCGCTGTGGCAGCGCCCGCTGGAAAACGGCGCGGATATCGTGGTCTATTCGCTGACAAAATATGTCGGCGGCCATTCGGACCTCGTCGCCGGCAGCGTTGCGGGCGAGAAAAGCTGGATGGACCCGGTGCGGGCCCTGCGCAACACGATGGGCGGCATTTGCGATCCGAACACAGCGTGGATGCTGCTGCGTTCGCTGGAAACGGTGGAATTGCGGATGCAGCGCGCGACCGAGAATGCGGTGAAGGTCTGCGCCTTCCTGAAAGGCCATCCCAAGGTGGAAGGCGTGGGCTTTCTAGGCCTGCTACCCGAAGGATCGCGCCAGAAGGATATTTACGACCGGCATTGCACGGGGCCGGGCAGCACCTTCTCGGTGTTCATCAAGGGCGGCGAAGCGGAGAGCTTCCGCTTCCTCGACAATCTCAGGATCGCCAAGCTCGCGGTGAGCCTCGGCGGCACCGAAACGCTGGCCAGCCACCCGGCAGCGATGACCCATCTCTCGGTCGGCCCGGAACGGCGCGCATTGCTGGGCATCACCGACAATCTCGTGCGGATTTCCGTCGGTATCGAGGATGCGGACGATCTGATCGCCGATTTCGAACAGGCGCTGGCGGCGGTCTAGGCGCGCGGCCGCGCGGCCCGGTTCAGGCCGCGATCTTCAGGCAGTTGCGGCCGCCTTCCTTCGCTGCGTAGAGCGCCTTGTCGGCCGCGGTGAGCATGGCTGTTTCGCTTTCGCCCTCATGCAGCGAGGCGAGGCCGATGCTGACGGTGACGCCGAAGCCCTTCACCTCTTTCCAGCGCAGCGCTTCGATATTGGCGCGCAGCCGCTCGGCGATCCGCTCCGCACCCTCCACCGGCGATCCCGGGAAGGTCAGCATGAATTCCTCGCCGCCCAGCCGCCCGACATGGTCGCTCTTGCGCAGCGAAGCCTGGCAGCTTTCCGCGATCGCCTGCAGCACGACATCGCCGAAGCCGTGGCCATAGGTGTCGTTGATCGACTTGAAGTGATCGACATCGAGGATCGCGACGCTCAGCTCCTCGCCGGTCCGCTTGGCATGGGCATATTCGTCGGAGAATTCGGCCATGATCTTGCGGCGATTGGCGATGCCGGTGAGCTGGTCGGTCTCGGCCAGGATCCGCGCGGCCATCGCATCCTCTTCCGCCTGGCTGCAGGCCTGTTCCAGCTGCAGCATGGTGTCGATGCGTTCGGTCACGTCCTGGAACACGCCGAACAGCGCGACCTGGTTGCCATGCTCGTCGAATTCCGGCCGGCCGCGGCTCTCCACGTGGCGGACCGTCCCGTCCGGGCGAATCAGGCGGGCGAGGAAGAAGAATTCCTCCCCGCTTTCCAGGCTCCGCGCGATCGCATCCTCCACGATCTGCCGGTCATCATCGTGATAGACCTCGATCGCGCTTTCCAGGCTTGGAGGCTCGGCCTGCTTGCGCCCGTGGATGCGGAACACTTCCGCCGACCAGAACAGCGAATTGTCCGACAGGTCCACCCGCCAGTGCCCGACTTGCGCGGCCCGCTCGGACATTTCGAGCAGCGCATTGCCGCGCGATATGCTGGATAGCATCCGCTCGCGCTGGGCCAGCAGCGCGGCAAGCGGCAGCGCGGTGGCGAACACCACCAGCAGGAAGAACTGGAAGAAGAAAATCCGTTCCGCCGCATTGCCCGCAATGAAATGGATCGGGCCGGTGCCGTCGGCCATCGCCATCAGCCCCACCAGCGCTACCAGCAGGACACTGGCGGCAGCGCCCATCGTGCCGAGGCGATAAGTGGCCAGCACCACGATCGCGGGCGGCAGGAACAGCAGCGGGTAGCGGTTCTGGGAGAACACCAGCACACTCGCCATCAGCAGCAGCGCCATGATCGCGCCGCCGGCCAGGAGGCCGGGCATGCGCAGATGTTCGCCCGGCTCGCGCAGCCCGTGGGCCACGGTGATTACCAGCGGCGCGACGATAAGCTGGCCGAGGAACACGGTCGCGAACCAGGAGAGGAAGAATGGCCATATCCAGGAGCCGGTCAGCGCCATCGACAGCAGGGCGCCGGTAGCGCAAGCGATCAGCGACGCGCCGCAGAAACGCGCGACGATGGCCGGATCGCCAAAGGAGAAATCCCCCTTATTGCCGCGGCAGAACAGCGCGGCCGCGAGGACGCCTTCGGCCAGATTGGCAAGCGTATATCCGAGCGATGGCAGGATGGGCAGGCCGGCGAGATAATCCGCTAGGCAACCCGCACAGGCGACCGCGATTATCGTAGGTATCCGCCGCGTCCGTCCGCCCAGCAGCAGCGCGGCCACGAATATGCCGCCCGCCGGCCAGATCGTGGCGACGCCGCCCAGCCGCTGGGCGACATGGAACGAGAAATAGGCGGCGGCCAGATAGGCAATTCCGGTAACGAGGGGCCAACCCAGCCGACCGAACTTGGGGGGGATTCGATCGGGCATATCCGCAGATTGCCCGAGCAATTATTAAACCATTGTAAACCCTGTTCTATGTGGAACAGGCTGTCAGCCGCGCCACTCCCGCCGTTCCTCGGCCTGGCGCAGAACCTCATAGGCGACGCTATAGGCCTGGAACTGCTTCGCCGCGTCGTCATCGCCGGGTTTCACGTCGGGATGCACTTCCTTGGCCTTTTCGCGCCAGGCCTTCTTGATCGCCGCGAAATCGGCATCGGATTCCAGCCCCAGCAGGTCGAGCGCGCGCATCTCGTCGGCGCTGCGGCTGCCATCGCCGCTGCCGGCCCAGCCATAGTGAGAGGCCTCGGCATAGCCGGCATTCTCGGTCCGCTCGGCCTTGGCGCGCTGCGCCGCCTCTTCCTTGTCGAGCCCTTCGAAATAGTCCCATTTCTGGTTGTATTCGGCGGCGTGGCGCTGGCAGAAATACCAGCGTTCGGGGCTGTTCGGCGATTTCGGCGCCGGGCAATCGCCCGGTTCCTCGCAGCCATGCCGGTCGCACAGGCGCACCGTCGTCGCCTCGCGCGAGGAGCCATAGCCGCGCCAGCGCGGAAACCCCCAATCCATCGAACGGCCGGGGCGCGCCATCAGTTCAAACCCTTTTCGAGCATCTGACCCTTATAGTGACTCCAACCCCGGTCGAACAGGGCCGGATGCCGCGCAATTGCCGCAAAGTCGCTTGTCGGGGCCGGCAAGCCCTTCGCCGATGCTGCATTGCAATAAACCCCGTGTTCACCAAGGGGCACCTATCAGCCCATCCGAATATCGACGCGAATATCGACCATGTCCAAGCAGCTCGCCATCTCCTCCGCCTTCTCCGTGTTCGCACTTGCGGCAATGGCCCTGCTTGCGCCCGGATCGGCGCATCCGTCGGACGCATTCACGGAAACGGGCGCGACGATCTCTCTCGCCGCGCCCGCTTTTTCGGTCCGGCTGCCGGACTAGCCGGCGCCGGCCAGTCCGTGCCGATCAGTTCAGGACGATCGTCACCGCACGGCGATTCTGGGCCCAGGCTTCCTCGTTCGAACCGAGCGCAACCGGGCGTTCCTTGCCATAGCTGACCGTGGTCAGGCGGGTGGCCGGGACGCCGAGGCTGACGAGATAGTTCTTCGCCGCATTGGCGCGCCGCTCACCCAGGGCGAGGTTGTATTCGCGCGTGCCGCGCTCGTCGCAATGCCCTTCGACGGTGGCGCGGATATTCGCATATTGCATCAGATACTGGGCCTGGGCGCGCAGCGAGGCCTGATCTTCGGCATCGATGTCATACTTGTCGGTGTCGAAATAGATCACGTCCTTGCCGGCCATGGCCTGGCTGAAGTGAGCCTGCGTGCCGGGAACCGGGCCGGTGGGCGTCGGTGTCGGGGCTGGCGCAGGCGCCGGTGCCGGTGCACTGGTCGGCTGCGGGGCCGGGGGCAGCGTTTCCGGGGCCTTCTTCGCGCAGGCCGCGAGGGCGAGCGCGCTGGTGGCGGCCAGAGCGATAGCGAACTTCTTCTGCATGCCGTACTCCTCCTGTAATTTCCGTCTTTATAGCGAAAGCGGCCCTTGGGGAAACCAACGCATTTACGGCAGAACCGGTCCCCAGGCCGGATCTGACGCGCCGACCGGCGTGGGGAGCTTGCGCTCGTTCTCGCCGGTGAGATCCACCTGCCAGATCGAACCTTCGCCCGATCCCCTGGCAGTACGGAAGAACTGCACGATGCGGCCGTTGGGCGACCATGTCGGCGCCTCGTCCTGCCAGCTATTCGTAAGATATCGCATATTGCGGCCCGCAGGCGTCATCACCGCGATGCGCAGATCGCCCACGATATGGGTGAAAGCGATCAGGTCGCCCCGCGGGCTCCATTCGGGCGTAGCGCAGCGCCCGCCGAAGAAGCTGATGCGCCGCTGGTTCGATCCGTCGGCATCCATCACATAGCATTGCTGGCTGCCCGAACGGTCGCTTTCGAACACGATCTTGCTGCCATCGGGCGAATAGGAACCGCCGATATCGATGCCCGGGCTGTCAGTCAGCTTCACGCTGCGCCCGCCAGTGGCCGGCACGCGGTAGATGTCGGTATTGCCGGCGATCGCCATCGAATAGAGGATCGACCGGCCATCGGGCGACCAGCGCGGGGCGAAGGTCGGGTTCTCGCTCTGCGTCACCAGCGTCTGCCGGCCCGTGCCGATATCATAGACATAGAGGCGCGGATTGCCGTTGAGATAACTGAGATAGAGGATCTTCGAATAGTCGGGCGAATAGCGCGGGGTGAGCGCGGTGGCCTGGCCATTGGTGATGAAGCGGTGATTGGCGCCGTCCGAATCCATGATCGCCAGCCGCTTCACGCGGTGATCCTTCGGCCCGGTCTCGGCGATATAGGCGATCTTGGAATCGAAGAACGGACTTTCGCCCGAAAGGCGCGAATAGACGAGGTCGGAGCATTTATGCGCGGCGCGGCGCCATTCGGCGGGCGTGACCACCCAGCCTTCGCGCACCAGCTCCTTCTGCAATTGCACATCGTAGAGATAGCAGCCGACGGTCAGCCGGCCATCGTCATTGGCGCGGACATAGCCATGCACGAGCATCTCCGCCGAGCGGCCGCGCCAGACATTCCAGGCCGGCGCGGTGATCTGCTCGTAGCTCGGCTTGGGCAGCGCATCCGGCCCGACCGGGCGGAACAGGCCGTTATTGCGCAGATCGTTGAAGATCACGCGGGAGAGCTCCATGCCCAGCGCCGTGGTGCCCTGCGAATTGGCCGGGGTCGGCGCGTCGCGATTGGTCGCGAAAGCGGGAATGGCGATGCCGAGATCCTGCCAGGCATTCTCGTCGGTGACCGAGCCGGTCAGCCCGCCCTCGTCATCATCTTCGGTCGGCAGCGGCGGCAGGTCGAGCGTGCCCGAAGGCGACGTCGCGGCCGTTGGGGCAGCCGGGGGCGCGGATTGCTGCGCCGCCACGGGAGCCGAGACGGCCAGCAGGGCAAAGACGAGGATCGGCTTGAGCATGGTCACAATTTCCTGTCGAAGCGCCATTCGCGGATGCGCTTCCATTTATCGTAGAATTCCGGCGGCAGGTCGAACGGCGCCGCCAGCTGTACCGCACGCATCGCCCGTTCGGCATGCAATTTGGCCTGCGGGCGATTGGAATCGGTGATCCCGGACTGGCTGACGATCTTGGGCGGCCCCTTCAGGCTGCCATCGGGGTTCAGCTCCCAACTGAGCACGGTAACCAGCTTTTCCGCATCGACGCCTTGCGGCGCGCTCCAATGCGGCTTGAGCTGGCGGTTGATCGCCGATGACAGCGCGGCCTGTTCGGTCGCGCCGAATTCCGCCGCCTGCGTGCCCGTATCGGTGCCGTCGCTCGCGCCCGTGCCCTCGAGGAAGTCCGAACCGATACGGCTGCCGCCCGAACGTGCCGGCTTGGTCGGGCTCGGCTTGGGCGTCGGCGTCGGGGCAGGCTTCGGGCGCGTGGATGCCGTCGGCCGCGGGGCCGGCGTGGGCGTGGCGACGACGCGCGGCTGCGGCGGCTGCGTGACGCGCTCCGGCTCCACCCGTTCGACCGGGCTCGGCTCGGGCTCGGGCACCGGCGCGGGTTCGGGCGACAATTCGGGCGCGACCGCCGCCTGCGGCTGGGCCGCCGGATCGGGCGCGGTGGATTTCAGGCTGATCTCGTCCGCCAGGCTCACTTCCATCCGCTCGGGCGGCGGGATGTTGGCCGGCGACTTGTCATAGAACACCAGCACCGCCACCAGCGCGACATGCGCCGCGGCGGCGATGCCGAGCCCGATGCGTTCCTCGCGTGAAAGATGGGCGTATGCGGCCATGACGCGTTGGCTATGGAGCCTCCACTGAACCCTGGGTGACCAGCGAGATGCGGTTGCAGCTCGCCCGGTTGAGCTCGCCCATCACCGCCATCACCCGCCCATATTCGAGCCCGCGATCGGCCCGCAGCGTGATGATCGGCGCATCCGGCGTGCCGCATTGCAGGCCCGATATCACCGAGGGAAAGGCGCCGTTTTCCACCAGCGCATCGTCGACATAGATGAAGCCGCTGCGATCGACCGAGATCGTCACCTGGTTCGGTTCCTGGCCCAGCGCATTGGCGCGGCTTTCGGGCAAATCGACCGGCACGCCGCTGGTCAGCAGCGGGGCCGTGACCATGAAGATGATCAGCAGCACCAGCATCACGTCCACCAGCGGGGTGACGTTGATCTCCGCCATCGGAGCGCGGCGGGAGGATCGCCCACGCGCACGGGACTTGTGAAGGCCCATCGCCATGGTCAGGCGCGCTCCAGCTCGCGGCTGATCTGCGCATGGACCTTGTCGGCGAAGCGTTGCAGCCGGGCCTGGAAATTATCCACGCGGTGGCTGAAGCGGTTATAGGCGATCACCGCCGGGATGGCGGCGAACAGGCCGATCGCGGTGGCGAACAGCGCTTCGGAAATGCCCGGCGCAACCACGGCGAGCGAGCTGTTCTGCTGCGTGCCGATCTGGAAGAAGCTGTTCATGATGCCCCAGACCGTGCCGAACAGGCCGACGAAGGGCGCCACGGAGCCGGTGGTGGCGAGGAAGTTCAGCCGCTCGGCCAGGCGATCGCTCTCGGCGGCAACCTGCCCTTCCATCGCCAGCGCCACGCGTTGGCGCGTTCCCTCGCGGTCGCGCACGCCGCCCGAAGTCGAGCGCTTGAGCTCTTCGAGACCGGCAGAGGCGACGCGGGCGGAGGGATTGGTCTTGCCCTTGCGGCCGCCCAACAGGCTTTCGGGATTGTCCGCCTGCCAGAAATCCTCCTCGAAATCATGCGAGCGGCGCTTCACGCTGCCCATCTTCATCGAGAAGGAGACGACGATCGTCCACACCCATATACTGGCCGCCAGCAGGCCGGCGATCACTACCTGCACGACGATGTCTGCATCGAGGAACAATTGCAGCGGATCAAGCCGGGTCGGCGCCGAAGCGCCCGCTGCACTCATCATATCTAGGATCATTCGGCGCCTTTCGCGTCGACAATGGGGGAAAATGCCTCCCGCCAGGCGGCGGGCTGGCGGCGTGGACGACCTTGGGGACCAACGAAGCCCACGCGGATATCGGCTTCGGCCAGCAGTACCTTCTCCTCACCCGCCCTTCTTACGGCACGTTGCAGCAAACGCACACTGGCGCCGCGCAGTTCCGTTGCACGGGTTTCCACGATTATAGCGTCATCCAGCCGCGCGGGGAGAGCAAATCGTATGGCGATGTCGGCAACCGCATAATTTCCCTCGCCGGCCTCGATCGCCGCGCGCTGGTCGATGCCGAGCAGGCGCAGCATGTCGGACCGCGCGCGTTCGAACCAGCGGAGGTAGTTGGCGTGATAGACGATGCCCGAGAGATCGGTGTCCTCGTAATAGACGCGCACCGGGAACAGGTGCAGCCGGCCATCGAAATGGCCCGTGGGCGGTTGGGGGTGCGCTTCCATCGGTGGAAGGGGCAATAGCCGCCCCGCGACTCGTGGGGCAAGGCCGAACTCAGCCCCTTGCGGCAGGGCGCGACTAGCCGGCGATCATCCGACCGAGCGGCGCGCCGCCAAACAGGTGGACATGCAGGTGCGGCACTTCCTGCCCGCCATGCACGCCGACATTGGCCAGCATCCGGTATCCCGGCTCCACCAGCCCGTTCTCCCGCGCCACATGGCCGACCGCGCGGACGAAGCCGGCGATCTCCTCCGCCGGAGCCTTGGCGGAGAAATCGTCCCAGCTGACCCAATCGCCCTTGGGCACGACGAGGATATGCACCGGCGCCTGCGGCGCGATGTCATGGAAAGCCAGCGCCCATTCGTCCTCATAGACCTTGTTGCACGGAATCTCCCCGCGCAGGATCCTGGCGAAGATATTCTCGGGATCGTAGGGAAGCGTCGGATCGATCGGCATTACTCGTCCTTCAAGTCAGCGACTATGTTTTTGATCCGCGGCCGCAGCACATTCACGAAGTCGTTTGTTCGCGACCTGAGCCATTCGAAGGCTTTTTGCCGCTCCTCGGGAATTGCCCAGGAACCAGTTCGAATGGAGTCTTGTATTAGCGGCCGCCCGGTTCGGTCCGGCTCGATCTTTGCGGTGCCGCCAAGCTCTTCGCGAATTTCTGCCCAGTCTTCAGACAAAATATCATTCACCCGAGCACCGATGCTTTCCCGGGTATACGACAGATACACGCCGACTTCCCAGTGCGGCTCGCTCCGATAAACAACTAACCAGGCATTGCCGCCAGGCACAGGCATCGCTGTTGTTACATATCCCTGCCTACCGGCTTTTGGCACCGGCTGCTCAGGATCATCAAGAACCAGGCCGCTCACGAAGTCTCGCCAGAACGCCACCCGTCCTACCGGATCGTTGTCCTCCGGCGTTTCCTCATTGTCTCTATTCTCTTCTGCCAAACGATGCCCTTCTGGCACCGTGACGACCGATCGATTTATCAGAAGCGTGCGGGCAAGCACTCTCGGCACGACAAGCCTTTGACCATCCGGGAGAAGGAAAATTGGGAGTTCAACAAGTCCCAATGTGAAGTGAAGACCTGCGTTTTCCTGCAAATACTCCGAGATTGCCTCAACGCCCTCGCGGATACCGTCACCGACTATCAAGAGTAAGAAACGCCCCCGCCGCAGATTCGCGGTGATCGCGTCGTTGAACGCTATCTCATCGATGTTTTCGCCAGCTTCGTTCAGGATATCGACCAAGACGTTGCCCGATCTCTTGGTGCTTTTCGAAACCTCTCGTTGAAGGTCTGATGCCGTCCACCGAGCCAGTTCCTTGGCGTAGTCGATAATTTGCCCCACCACCTCTCGACGGGCCTGCGGATTCCTCCAGAGCTTGCACTCAACCAGCACCGGAAGCCCGCTAGGGGTCAGGAGAAGGTTGTCGATATAGCCCGCGCGCGTTGCAAGCTCCCGGCACACAGGCACTGCGTCGTGAAAAATCGGATCTACTTCCGCAATCGGCAGGCATCTTGGGTTTTCGTGAATAAGTGCCTGAAGATCACTTTCGCTAATCTGGTCCGGGCCGGCCCCCAAGGACAGTTGTGTGAGCATGGCCGTGTTGTCGGGTCCAAAGAGAACCGGAGTGGTCTGTTGCCTGCTCAATTGCGAGAGGCCTTTTCCGCCAGGCCGGACATCCCCTCGCGCCGGTCGAGCTCGGCCATGACATCGGCCAGCGGCACGCCCTTGGCGCCGAGCAGCACGAGCAGATGGAACAGCAGGTCGGCCGCCTCGCCCACCAGTTCCTCGCGTGTGCCGGAAAGCGCGGCGACGACGGTTTCCGTCCCCTCCTCTCCCAGCTTGCGGGCCATCACCGGCAGGCCGCGCGCATTGAGCTGCGCGACATAGCTTTCTTCCGGCGAAGCGGCAGCGCGCGCGGCGATGGTGCTTTCGAGGCGGGTCAATGTGTCGTTCGGCGCGTCCATGCGGCGGGCATGGGCAAGCTGGCTGCGCGCGTCAAGCCGCCCGCTGGAGCAGCAATGCCGGCGGGGTCAGTCCCGGCGCTTGCTGGCGGCGCTGCGGCCGATGATCACGCCCAGCACACCGAGCGCGAACAGGGTGAGATGCGAGCCTTCGGGCACGGCTGCTTCGGCCTGCGCATAGGCAGGCGAAGAGGAAAGCGCCGCACATGCGGCCCAGGCAAGAAAGAGGAGACGACCCATCGGAAAATCTTAACGCAAGCACCATGCCATGATCGGCGAATGGCTCAATTCCGCGGAGTCCGAGAGTTAACAGGAGTGTCACCCCCTCCCGCAATGTAAAGCAGTCCGACAATCAGCTCCGCGCGGGCAGCCCGGCGGCGCGCAAGGCGGCATGGGCATCGGCGATCGAGTAAGTGCCGAAATGGAAGATCGAGGCCGCGAGGACGGCGCTGGCATGGCCCCGCGTCACGCCTTCCACCAGGTGATCGAGCGTCCCCACCCCGCCGCTGGCGACCACCGGCACGGAAACGGCATCGGCAATGGCCCGCGTGAGGTCGAGATCGTAGCCGGCCTTGGTCCCGTCGCCATCCATCGAGGTGACGAGCAGTTCGCCGGCGCCGAGATCGGCCAGTTTCACCGCGTGATCCACCGCGTCGATCCCGGTCGGGCGGCGGCCGCCATGGGTGAAGATTTCCCATTTGCCCGGCGCGGTGCGGCGGGCATCGACCGAGGCGACGACGCATTGGCTGCCCATCTTCTCGGCAATGTCGGCCACCACTTCGGGCCGGGCGACGGCGGCGGAATTGACCGCCACCTTGTCCGCCCCGGCCAGCAGCAGCGCGCGCGCATCCTCCACGGTGCGCACGCCCCCGCCCACGGTGAACGGCATGAAGCAGACCTCCGCCGTGCGCTGCACGATATCCAGCAGCGTCCCGCGCCCTTCATGGCTGGCGGAGATATCGAGGAAGCACAATTCGTCCGCCCCGGCCGCGTCATAGGCGCGCGCCTGCTCCACCGGATCGCCGGCATCCTTGAGATCGACGAAATTGACGCCCTTCACCACGCGGCCATCGGCCACGTCGAGGCAGGGGATGACGCGGACGCGGACAGTCACGGCACCACCTTCACCAGCAGATAGCAATGCTCCGCCGGTAGGCATTTGCGCTCGTCGGTCAGCCGTTCGGTCAGCACGGCCAGGCAGGCCACGAAACACAGCGCCGAAAGCCCGATCAGCGCCCAATAGGTGCGCGGCGCCCGGTCCCGCCGCGCGCTCACCAGCCCCAACTCGGTGCGGCGGCGGAACAGGTCATGCGCCACTAGCAGGGCGAGAAGGATAGCGAGAAGTGCGGAAGCCAGAACCATTGCCTTATCCCCGTGCCGCCATGGCCAGCGCCGCAGCCAGATCCAGCCGCCCGTCATACAGCGCGCGGCCGGTGATGACGCCCTCTATCCCGTCCTGCGCGTGGAGCGAGAGCATGTGGATATCGTCGAGCCCCTTCACCCCGCCGCTGGCGATCACCGGCAGGTCCGTCGCGCGGGCGAGATCGACCGTGGCCTGGACATTGCAGCCCTTGAGCAGCCCGTCGCGGCCGATATCGGTGAACAGCAGGCTGGCGACGCCCGCATCCTCGAACCGGCGGGCCATGTCCACTACCGGCACGTCCGACACTTCGGCCCAGCCCTCGGTCGCCACCATCCCGTCACGCGCGTCGACGGCGACGACGATGCCGCCCGGAAATTCGCCCGCCATGTCCTTCACGAATTGCGGGTCCTTGAGCGCCGCCGTGCCCATCACCACGCGGGCGACGCCGAGATCGAACCAGCCCGCCACCGCTTCGGCCGTGCGGATGCCGCCGCCGAGCTGCACATAGCCGGGGAAGCGCTCCACGATCGCTTCCACCGCCTCGCGGTTCTCCGCGCGGCCGGCGAAGCTGCCGTCGAGATCGACCACATGCAAATGCTGCGCGCCCGCTTCGGCGAAGAGCATGGCCTGCGCCGCCGGATCGTCGCCATAGATCGTCGCCCGATCCATGTCGCCTTCGGCCAGGCGCACGACCTGGCCGCCCTTTAGGTCGATGGCGGGGAAGACGATCATGCGGGTTTCCATTCGAGAAAGCGGGCCAGCAGGTCGAGCCCGTAACGCTGGCTCTTTTCCGGGTGGAACTGCACGCCCACGATATTGTCGCGCGCCACCGCGGCCACCAGCCCGCCGCCGTGATCGGTCATCGCCGCGATATCGCGGCCGTCATCGGGCTGGAAGAAATAGGAATGCAGGAAATAGGCTTCGCCCGGCTCGAGCAGTTCGGCGCCGTCATGGTGGGGGGACGGAACCACATCGTTCCAGCCCATATGCGGCACCTTGATGGCGGGATCGGTCCGCTCGATCAGGTGCACTTCGCCGGCGATCCAGCCGAGGCCGGGCGTGCTGCCATGTTCGAGCCCGCGCGTGGCGAGCAGCTGCATGCCCACGCAAATGCCGAGAAACGGCACGCCGTCTTCCAGCACGCGCTCTTCCAGCGCCTCGACCAGTTCCGGTATGGCCTTGAGCCCATGCGCGCAGGCCCTGAAGGAGCCCACGCCGGGCAGCACGATCCGCCGCGCGCCGCGCACCAGCTCTGGATCGGCGGTGACCACCACCCGTTCGGCCCCGGCCGCGATCAGCGCGTTATGGACCGAGTGGAGATTGCCCGCGCCGTAATCGATCAGCGCAATCGCTTCAGACATCGGTGCGCTCAGCCACCGAGCTGCCCTTTCGTGGAGGGAACCGCCCCGCCCTTGCGCGGATCGAGTTCCACCGCGCTGCGCATGGCGCGGGCAAAGCCCTTGTAGATCGCCTCGCAGATATGGTGATTGTTCTGCCCGTAGAGCAGCTGGATATGCAGCGTGATCCCGGCGGCCTGCGCCACCGAGTGGAACCAGTGCTCGATCAGCTCGGTATCGAGTTCACCCAGCTTTTCCTGCGTGAAGCCGGCCTTCCACACCAGGAAGGGCCGGCCGGAAATGTCGAGCGCGACGCGCGCCAGCGTCTCGTCCATCGGCGAATAGGCATGGCCATAGCGGCCGATCCCGGCCTTGCTGCCCAGCGCATCCGCAATCGCCTGGCCCAGCGCGATCGCGCTGTCCTCCGTCGTGTGATGCTGGTCCACATGCAGGTCGCCATCGACCTTCAGGGTCACGTCGATCAGCGAATGGCGGCTGAACTGTTCGATCATGTGATCGAGAAAGCCGATTCCGGTGGCGATGTCATAGCTGCCTGTCCCATCGAGATTGACCTCGACGAGAATGTCGGTTTCGGCAGTCTTTCGGGCGATCCGGCCTGTGCGCATGAGGCACGCGCTATACGCCCGAGCCCATGTTTCGCAAGCATTGACGCTTGACCATGCGCGCGCGCAGCGCCACCTAACGCGGCATATGAGCGACGATACGCCTGACAGCCTGATCCCTTACGACGAGATCGTGCAGGAAGCCCTGCGCGCAGTGGTCGGCCGCGTGCTCGGCTCGGTCGAGCGCCAGGGCGGCACCCTGCCCGGCAACCACCATTTCTACGTCACTTTCAAGACCGGCGCGCCCGGCGTGAACATCCCCAGCCACCTGCGCGAGCGCTTCCCCGACGAGATGACGATCGTGCTGCAGAACAAGTTCTGGGACCTGAAAGTGGACGAGGACGGCTTCTCCGTCGGGCTGACCTTCAACCAGATCCCCGCCAAGCTGGAGATTCCCTTCTCCGCCATCACCGCCTTCGTCGATCCGGCGGTGGATTTCGGGCTGCAGTTCCAGGCCGCGGTCACCGATGTCGAACCCGCCGTGCACGAGGATGCGGAAAACGATGCGCCCGAGGGCGGGAGCGACGCCAAGGAACAGGGCGGCGAAGAAGGCGTTGCCAAGGATGATGGTTCCAACGTCGTCACGGTCGATTTCGGCCGCAAGAAGTAATCAATTCGCCGCCGCGGCTCAGCTGAAAGCGACGGCCAAGGGGGCTGCCGGATGAGCGACGCAAGCGTTCCTGCCAAACCGAAAGCCAGGAAACCCTCCCGCGCGGCGGGGGCGATCCGGCCGGTCGGCAAGGCGATCGGCGCGGCGCGCGAAGGCGTGAAGGGGCGGATCAGGAAGGTCCACGGCCCCAGCCCCAATGAAGCCACCAACCTGCTGATCGCCGATGTCGCCATGCGCAGCGTGATGATCCTGATGCGCCGGAGCATGGAACGCGGCCTGCTGCGCGCCCGTTTCGACCCAGAAAAGGCCCGCGCCATCATCGAAGGCCGGCCCAAATTGCGGGCGATGGCGACGGCGGCGGTGGCGCGGCAGGCGACCAAGTCCGTGCCCGGCATGGTGTTGCTGGGCGGCGGGCTGCTGGCCAAGGTGGCGTTCGATCGCGGGCGCAACCGGCGCAATGCCCGGCGTGCTGGCGAGCAGAAGCTCGAAAAGATGGCGAAGAACGCGGAAGAGCAATGATTTCCACTGCGAACCGCCCCCGCACTTGATTTTCGCCACCCGCCTGCGCCAACAGCGCGCATGGTAGATAGTCCTCTCGAAACCGGTTCCCTGCCCCGCCGCGGGCTGATGTTCATCCTCTCCTCGCCTTCCGGCGCGGGCAAGACCACGATCGCCCACCGGCTGCTGGCCGAAGAGGGCGAGCACCTGACCATGTCCGTTTCCGCCACCACGCGGCCGATGCGGCCCGGCGAGGTGGACGGGAAAGACTATTTCTTCATGAACCAGGCCAGTTTCGACCGGATGGTGGAGGAGGATGCCTTCCTCGAATATGCGGAAGTGTTCGGCCATTGCTACGGCACGCCGCGCGCGGAAATCCGTGCCGGGCTGAAAACCGGACAGGATTACATCTTCGATATCGACTGGCAGGGTACGCAGCAGCTTTACCAACGCGCGCAGGGCGACGTGGTGCGCGTGTTCCTGCTCCCGCCGAGCATCGAGGCGCTGGAGAAGCGCCTGCGCTCGCGCGGGACGGACAGCGAAGAGGTGATCCAGAGCCGGATGGCGCGCGCCAAGTCCGAGATCAGCCACTGGGACGCCTATGATTACGTCGTCATCAATGACGATATCGAACACTGCTTCCACAAGGTGAAGATGATCCTCGAGGCGGAGCGCCTGCGCCGCCTGCGCCAGGTCGGGCTGATCGATTTCGCGCGGCAGCTGATGCGCTGAGGCCGCTGCGGCGGCGGGCCTAGAAGCTCCGCGACCAGCGCAGCGCCGCGCCGTAATCGGGCGGCAGCGCTTCGTAATGGCCCGGCTCCTTGCGGTAGAACAGGCTGGCCGCGGCGCTGCCCGAGAACAGGCTGCCGCGCCAGGCGAGCTCGCCCATCACCTCCCGCCCCTGCGGCGTCAGCGACAGGGCGCGGGAGCCGTATTCGGGCAGCATTGTCTCGTAACTCCAGCCGACCGGCAGCGTCAGGCCAAGCGAACCGCTCTCCACGCGCAGCGGCTGGGCGATGCGCAGGCCGATGCTGTCATTCGCCGAGAACGCCCCGCTGCGGATGAGTTCGAGCGACCAGGCCCGGCTGGCGAGACGCGAGCCCGGCGCGACGAGCCCGCCGACAGCGGCATGGGTCCAGCCCTGCCGCAATTCCCCGCCCAGCCGCCAGCCTTCCGCCAGTTCCAGCCCGGCGCGCGCGTCGAGAAACAGCGTATCGGCGCCCGCAAGGCCGAAGGAGGCGGGAAAGCGCCCGCCCAGCAGCGTGCCCTGTTCGTCCATCCATGTGAGGCCGAGCGCCGCCTGCAGCGCGCCGAAGCGGCGATCGACCGCCATGCCATAGCGCGCGACGGCGCCGTGAAGCGGGCGCCCGGCGAGGTCGGCCGCGTGGATATCCCTCGCATCGGCATAGGCCTCGCCCCCGGCCGCACTCAGCGTCAGCCCCCAGCCGCCTATTTCCCGCCGCAAGGCCAGCGAGGCATCGCTGCGCAGGTAGAGCGCACCGTCATCATCCGCCGAGGGTGCGAGCAGGAAGGCCGGCCGGTCCTGCCCCTGCAATTGCGCGACCGTTCCTTCCGCGCCCTGGGCATAGGCGAAAGCCAGTTCCGTGCCCGGCGCCAGCTTGAGCGCGATCCGCGCGGCGAGCACGCGGGCGCGTTCGGTATCGTCGCTCGCCAGGCGCAATTGCGCGATATGCGGCATCTCCCCGGCCTTGCCGGAGGCGTCGATCGAGAAGGATATGGAGGCCTTCTCCGACGCGAAGCCGACATTGCGCGATTGCACGCCGACCGCCGCGCCGAGCCGGCGGATCGGCCCGGCGCCGCGCAGCGATGCGGCAAGGTCCATGCGATAGGCCCGGCTGTAGCGGTCGAGCACCACGGCAGAGGCCGAAGCGGTTGAAACGGCATCGCCCATCGCGCCCGAGACCGTGCCGGAAAGGCTACCCGGCGCAACGGCGACGTCGCTGCCCGCCAGAGTGGTGGTGCCGCTCGGCGCGAAGGCGGCGGCAATGTCGAGAATGCCGCGCCCGAACACGATATCGGTGCCGGGATCGCCCGCATCGCGCGCGGAATCGAGCAGGATCTCGGCGATCTGCCTGCCCGTGAGGTTGGGAAAGGCCTGCGCCAGCAGCGCCGCCGCACCGGAAATCTGCGGCGCGGAATAGCTGGTGCCGGAGAGAACATAGATGACCTGGCCGTCTTCGGTCGTCTCGACCTTCAGCGCCCCGTCCTCATAGAGGCAGCAGACATCCTCGCCCAGCGCCGCCAGATAGTGAGCGCCATTGTCGCCCGCGCGATTGCTGAAGTCGGAAATGTCGCCATTTTCGTCCACCGAACCGGCGATGATGACGCCGCCATTTCCGGCCTCGTCGAGCAAACGGGCGAAGGAAGTCGGCTGCAGGTCGCTTTCGTTCCCCGCCGCCACCACCACGATCGCACCGCCCGCCACTGCATTGCGCACCGTGTCGATCAACTCGGAAGTGGCTCCGTCCCCGCCCAGCGAGAGATTGATCACTTTCGCGCCATTGGCCGATGCGAAGGCCACCGAATCGGAAATCGCATCGTCATCGAACAGGCAATCCGTGTCGCAGGAATCCGGCTCGTCGGTGCGCAGCGCCAGCACGGTCGCGTTATAAGCCATGCCGACGATGCCGGTATCGTCCAGCGCCGCCGCGGCGAACAGCGCCACGTCCGTGCCATGCGTGTCCGGGCCTTCGAGCGGGCGGCCGAGATCGTAGATATCGCGCGAGAGCGGCGAGATGCGGCCGGCGAATTCGGGATTGTCGGGATCGATCCCGCTATCGACCACCGCGATGGTGACGCCCTCACCCGTATTCCCGGCCACCCATGCGGTCACGGCATCATGCATGACGGGGCCGTCCGACCGGCGCACTTCGGCCGTGTCGAAATCGGCGGCTGTCGGGGCGGGCGTGGCCGGAGGTGCCGGGGTGGAAGGCGGCGCGGGACTGGGGGCCGAAGGGGGCGTGGGCGTGCTGATCGTGCCCCCGCCGCCACCGCCACATGCGGCGAGCATGACCAGAGAGAACGGCGCGGCCGAACGGAGCAGGCGCGCGGGAAAGGGTCGCCTCGACATAAGCTCAAGCCCGTTATGGCGCATCAAAACCAGGGCCTGCCTAGGTCCGTTAAAGCTAATTCCGAGTAAATGCATCGCCTCTCGCCTTGCCCCGCCCCGGCCGCCGGGCTAGCGGCCCTGCACAGATCAGCACGCGCTTGCGGCACGAATATGAAGGAGAGAGCATGTCCGCCGACCTTGAGACCGCCATTGCCCAGGCCTGGGAAGACCGCGCATCGGTCACTCCGGCAAGCAGCGATGTGCGCGAACCCGTAGAGGCGGCGCTGGCCCTGCTCGATTCCGGCAAGGCGCGCGTGGCGGAACCCGACGGTGCGGGCGACTGGAAAGTGAACCAGTGGCTGAAGCAGGCGGTGCTGCTGTCCTTCCGGCTCAACGACAATGTGGTGGTGCCGAACGGCGCGGCCGGCGCGCCGGGCTTCGACAAGGTGCCGAGCAAGTTCGCCGGCTGGGGCGAGAACCGCTTCCGCGATGCGGGCTTCCGCGTGGTACCGGGCGCCGTGGCGCGGCAGGGCAGCTTCATCGGCAAGGGCGTGGTGCTGATGCCGAGCTTCGTGAATATCGGCGCCTATGTCGATGAAGGCACGATGGTCGATACCTGGGCCACGGTCGGTTCCTGCGCGCAGATCGGCAAGAACGTGCATATCTCGGGCGGCGCGGGGATCGGCGGCGTGCTGGAACCGCTGCAGGCCGGCCCGGTCGTGATCGAGGACGGCGCCTTCATCGGCGCCCGCTCCGAAGTGGCCGAGGGCGTGCGCGTGGGCGAAGGCGCGGTGCTGTCCATGGGCGTCTATCTCGGTGCCTCGACCAAGATCGTCGACCGCGCGACGGGCGAAGTCCATCGCGGCAGCGTGCCGCCCTATGCGGTGGTGGTGCCCGGCTCCATGCCTGGCAAGCCGCTGCCCGACGGCACGCCGGGCCCGTCGCTTTATTGCGCGGTGATCGTGAAGACGGTGGACGCGCAGACCCGCGCCAAGACCGGCATCAACGAGTTGCTGCGCGACTGAACGGGCCGCCCGCTGGGCGAGACAGGGCGATGCGGACAGGCTAGTCTGCGCCGATGATCGCCATGCTCTTCAGCGAATTCGCCGTCTCCTCTGTGATGGTGGTGCTGTGCGTGACGATTCACGGCTTCGGCCTGTTCGGGCTCAGCCGCCTGATGCGCACCGAACGCGCGCGGGAACGGATCGAACAGATCAATCCGCTATCCCCGCGCGGCACCATCTTCACGCTCGCCATAGTGATCGCGATCGTGATCCTGCATGGCGCGGAAATCTGGCTGTTCGCCTTCGTCTATCTCGGGCTCGAGGCGGTCCATAATTTCGAGCAGGCGCTGTATTTCTCGACCATCAGCTATTCCACGGTGGGTTACAGCGATCTGCACATCCTGCCCGATTGGCGGCTGCTCGGCGCTTTCGAAAGCATATTGGGCGTGATCCTGATGGGCTGGTCCACCGCCTTCTTCTTCCGCATGCTGACGCGGATCGATCCGCACTGACAGGCGCTCGCCCTGCCGCAGCGGGCGGAACATTCATTCCGGCAAACCGTAGGACCGGATGAAGGCGTCCTGCTCATGAAACGGAGGCAGCAATGGAAGGCCAGTCACCAGAGGTACACGTCGATTCCGATCAGGCTCGCGCCGGTTCGACGCCGAATATCGTGCGCTGGATACTCACCATCAGCCTGCTGGCCGTGATCGTGGCGATGTCCGCGATCTGGATCACCGGGGCGGCGACGCATGAGAACGAGCCGGAAAGCGATGTCGCGGCCGCGGCCGAAAACGTCCAGGCCGATCAGGGCGGCGACACCGATGGCGTGCTGCTGCAAGGCACGGACGATTATCCGACGTCCGACCAACCCGCGACGGAGCCGGACGACAGCACGCCGCTGAAGACGGTCGATAACCAAACTTAAGGATATCCATGCCATGCCTGCCAAATCGAAAGCACAGCAGATGGCCGCCGGCGCGGCGCTTTCTGCCAAGCGAGGCGAGACGAAGGTCTCCGAGCTGAAAGGCGCATCGAAAGAGATGTATCATTCGATGAGCGAAAAGCAGCTGGAGGAATTCGCCGAAACCGACCGCAAGGATCTGCCTGAAAAGGCGGACAATTGACGGCCAAGAGGGCATTGCAGAATGGGCGAATGCCGTGGATTGACGCGCTTCCTGCAAGCGCAGGCCGGAATCTACCCCCGCGCTCTCGATGAGCTGCAGGCCGGCAGCAAGACGAGCCACTGGATGTGGTTCATCTTCCCTCAGATAGACGGCCTCGGCCGCAGCAGCACGGCGCAGTTCTACGCCATTGCCGATCTGCCGGAGGCGCGCGCCTTCTGCCGGCACGAACTGCTCGGCCCGCGCCTGATCGAAGCGACGCAGGCCATGCTCGAATGGGCCGGCAAGCGCTCGGCGCGGGATATCCTCGGGCCGATAGACGCGCTCAAGTTCCGCAGTTCGATGACGCTGTTCGAGGCCGCCTGCCCCGACTGCAAGCCCTATGCGGCCGCGCTCGACGCCTTCTATGACGGTGAGCGCGACGCGCTCACGCTGGAGCGCATCGGCCATAAGGATTTGACCGAACAGCCCGCCTGAACCGCCGGATCAGACCGGGCGGATCACTCCGCGATCGGAGTCTCGATCGGCGGATCGCCGCGATGGGCGGCGGCATAGGCTTCGGCCGCGCGCAGCACCCGCATCATGTTGCGGCTGGCGATCTTTTCCAGCTCTTCCTTTGTATAGCCGCGCTTCGCCAGCTCGACGAACAGCCTGGGATATCCGCTGACATCCTCCATGCCGACCGGGCCGGTTTCCATCCCGTCATAATCCCCGCCAAGGCCGATATGGTCGATCCCGGCCACTTCGCGGATATGGTCGATATGGTCGGCCATGTCGGACACGGTGGCCTTGGGCGCCGGATGCGCCTCGTCCCATTGCTTCATGCCCGCCGTGACCATGTCGGGCTGGCCCTGCCACAGCGCCGACAGCCGCGAGAGCTCGGCCGAGCGGGTCGCCTGGAACTGGCGCGCGGCCTCGCTGAGATAGCCGGGCAGGCCCACCACCATCACGATGCCGCCATTGTCCTTCAGCCGCGCGAGCACGGCATCCGGCACGTTGCGGGCATGACCGTTCACGCCGCGCGCGCCCGAATGGCTGAAGATCACCGGCGCGCCGGCAATGTCCAGCGTATCCATCATGGTCGCTTCGCTGGTGTGGCTGAGATCGACCAGCATGCCGATACGCTGCATCTCGCGCACCACCTTCTCGCCGAAATCGGTGAGGCCATCATGCTCGGGCGTATCAGTCGCGCTGTCGGCCCAGGCCAGCGTCTTCGAATGGGTCAGCGTCATGTAGCGCGCGCCGAGATCGTAGAACTGGCGCAGCACGGCGAGGCTGCCATCGAGTGCGCCGCCACCTTCCATGCCGAGCAGCGAGGCAATCTTGCCGTCCGCCATCGCCTTCTCGACATCATCGGCCGTGAGCGCATAGGCGAGATCGTCCGGATAGCGGGCGATCAGCCGCTTCATCACGTCGATCTGCTCCATCACCGCCACGGTCGCCTTCGGCTCGGGCAGGCTGGCGCTGACATAGACCGACCAGAACTGCGCGCCGACCTTGCCTTCGCGCAGGCGCGGCAGGTCCGTGTGCATGGCGACGCTGCCCCAATCGCTGGGCGGGACCTTGGTGCTGTCATTGAAATCGAAATCCGCGATCACGTCCTGGTAGCGGTCGCGCAACTGCTCGGGCACGTCATTATGCCCGTCCCACACGGGCGCCTCCTCAAGGGCGGCGGCGGCGACCTGTTCGGGCGTCTGCGCGGCAAGCGGTGCGGCCAGGGCCAGCGCGGCGATCCCGAAAACGGCAAGTCTCATTCGCTATCCTTTCAGCAGGTCGGCCAGCGCCATCGCGGCGGCCGGCGCGCGCTCCTTCGCGCCATTGATCATGAAGGCGAAAACGTCCCCCGGTTCGCCGCGACTATCGCCGCGATCCCCGCAATGTGGCAAGCCCTGCGGCGCATGGCCGCCGGCCCAGCTTTCGCAGATGCGGCGGATCCGGTCGAGCTCGGCGGGCGGATAGCCGGTCGGGCAATCGGCCTCCATCCGCTGCATCCGCATATAGGCGAAGCCCGCCGTGCGATCCGCGATCGGCGTGCGCTCGGGATGTTCGGACCAGACCACGGCCACGCCGGCCTTGTGCGCCAGCTCGACGAATTCGGCGCAGGCGAAGCTTTCATGGCCCACCTCTATCGCGTGGCGCAAAGTCAGCCCCTCATGGCTGCCCGGCAGCAGCGAGAAGAAGGCGGCGATATCGTCCGGATCGAAGCGCTTGGTGGTGGCGAGCTGCCAGCAGATCGGCCCGAGCTTGTCGCCCAGCTCCACCAGACCCTGATCGAGGAAGTTTGCGATGCCCTCCCCCGCCTCGGCCAGCACCTTGCGGTTGCTGACATAGCGCGAAGCCTTGAGCGCGAAGATGAAATCATCCGGCGTCTCATCATGCCATTTGCGGAAGCTTTCGGGCTTCTGCAGGCGATAGAAGGTCGCGTTGATCTCTATCGCGCGGACCTGGCGCGAGGCATATTCGAGCTCGCGCCGCTTGGGCAGGTCCGCGGGGTAGAATGTCCCGCCCTGCCAGCCCTCATAGCTCCAGCCACCGATTCCCGTGCGGATAGTCATCCACTGTACGGTAATGGAACCGCGCGGAATTTTCTGTGCTAATCTTGCGCCGCTGGGCCGATAATCTGCGGAGAGGAAGGCAAGGCATGAACAAGGGCATGAACGAAGCCAAGGCAGTGATCGAGGCGCTGCGCCTTTCGCCCCATCCCGAGGGCGGCTGGTATCGCGAGACCTGGCGCGCCGCCGCCGAAGGGGGTGAGCGCGCCTGCGCCACGGCGATCCATTTCCTGCTCGAAGCGCATCAGCGCTCGCACTGGCACCGGGTGGACGCGGCCGAGATCTGGCTGTGGCATGCGGGCGATCCGCTGCTGCTCTCGCTGGCCACGGATGACGAAGGCCCGGTGCGCGAAATGCAGCTCGGCCCCGATGTGCTGGATGGCGATGTGCCGCAATATGTGATCGCGCCCGGCGAATGGCAGGCGGCCGCGCCGCTACCGGGCCAGAACGGCTATACGCTGGTGAGCTGCGTGGTTGCCCCGGCTTTCCAGTTCGAAGGGTTCGAACTGGCGCCGGAAGGATGGCGGCCGGGCAAGTGAGGCCCAGCCGCCGCGCATCCTAGCCTTCCCAGCCGAAAGCGTCCTCCACCCCCACGCCGAAGGTGCGGGCGATGCGGAAGGCGCTTTCCAGGCTTGGCGAATAGCGCCCCTGTTCGATCGCGATCACCGTCTGGCGCGTGACCCCGATGGCATCGGCCAGCGCCTGCTGGCTCATCTGCCCATGCTCCGCGCGCAGTTCCTTCACGCGGTTGGTGATCGGCGGCGGCTTGCCCATGGCTCAGGCCCCCTTGCGGAACAGCCAGATCTGGAAGGCGTATTCGGCGATCTGGGCCACGATCAGCCCGCCCATCACCCACAGGAACAGCCAGTTGCCATTGCCGTGGACGAGGTAATTGATCGCGCCGGCGAGAACCGCGAAGGCCAGCACGCGGCCCGACCAGCTGCCCGCCCGATGGATCGCGACCCGCTCCCGCTCGTCGGCCGGCTGCTGCGCCTCGCCCGGTGAAAGCACGGCCAGCGCCGCCTGCACGCAGATCGAAGCCACGATCACGGCCACGACATAGGGCACAAGCGGCCCGATCTGCGCGATGGCCGGGGCGTCGGCCGGGATGAACAGGACCATGCGCAGGTAAATCAAACCCGTCACCAGCATTACAACGCCCATCGCCCAGGCGGATTTTTCGCGGAAGGACATTGTCTCTCTCCTCTCTCGTTTCGATGTCCGATATCTTTTACATAGTCAAAGATTTTTGACTGTCAAATATTTTCAACATCGAAAGGCGATGGCGCACAGACACGGCCGCGCCGGGGCGCGGCGGCGCTCCGGCCGTCACGGAGAGAGATATGCTCGGGGACGCCGCGCCCGGCGGCGGGAGGAATGCCCTATTTGGGCGACTTCTTGTCCTTGTCGGATTTCTTGCCGCTAACCGTGAGTGTGCTGCGCGTGGTCTTCACCTTCGAACTGTCGGAAGTCCGCATCTTCGATCCGGTGACGGAGACATTGCTGCGCTCACTGGACTGCGTACTCCCGCCCACGGAGACGGTGCTGCGGCCGGTGTTTTGCAATTCGGACTGGTCGCTCGTCTCCGGGCCGCCGCCGACGGTCAGCGTGCTCTGCTGCTGCCCGGACTGCGAGCTGTCGCTGGGCTGGAAGGACCCGCCCTGCACCCGCACCTTGCTCGACCCGGAAGTGACCAGCGTGGACCTGTCGGATGTGGCCACGCCGCTGCGCTCCACCTTCTGCGCGGAGGCGGATTGCTTCACCTGCGAGGTTTCGGCGGGCTTGAAGCCGCTTGAGGACTGGGCCGAGGCGGGGAATGCGATGGCAAGGCCGGAAAGGCACAACAGCGCGCCATACAGACGCGGCGAAAGTAAACGCATGAACGGTCTCCCAAATCCGCGGCGCCTGCAAGTCCGGCGTCCGATATCGAGCAAGAACGCTTGAAGAGCCGCGAAATCTAGCCGCTCTTCCTGAACAACGCATTGCTTGGGCGGAAGCCGCCATGGCCGCACGCCCGCCATGCCAGCCCGAAAGGCGGCGGCTTTTCCTTCGCGGTCAGCCCGCCCCGTGCGCATCCCACCATTTTCGGGTGGCCGGGCGCGGATCGTAAACAAGGCTGCATTGCGCATCGAGCACCATGACCGGGCGGGTTTCGAGCGAATAGGCTTCCCATTCGGGCAGCCCCTCGGCCTCGGGGCGGCCCACGCGCGCAAAGCCGGCCCAATAGGAACTCATATTATGCGCGGCGGCGATCCGTTCGGGGCGAGTGCCGATCAGGTCGGGAAGGCCGCTTTCGGGCGGCGGCGCATCGGTGTTGTCGAACTTGACCGGCATGTCGAGCCCGTGATTGGCGCCGAAGGGATAGTCGGTTCCCGGCACGATCGAGCCCTGCTGATAGGCGAAATCATAGAGGAACACCGGCGCCGCGCCCTGGGCCAGCTTGCGCTGGGCGATCACTCGCGAACCGACACCGGAGAAGAGATCGCTGGCGATCTTCATATAGACCTGGCTGGGCGTCGCGCCGGGGCGATCGGCGCGCGTGGCGGCGATCAGGCTTTCGGCATCGGCCCCCACCGCTTGCTTCACCCGCGCGAGCAGCCCGGCCTCGTCGAGGGAGTAGGCCGCGACATCGCCGGACTGGATGGAAAAGGCGGTCTGCTCGTCGCGATTGCCGCCGGTCATCAGCGGCTTGTCGCGCGAGAATTCCGGAGCGGCGGGATCGAAGGGATGATCGGGAAAAACGAACTCGTCGCGCACCGGGCCGACCCCACGCAAGCCGGACGCGCCGATCCCGCTAGGACCACCAAATCCGGCGGCCATCGGCGTCTCCATCGCCAGCTTCTGCTGCGCATCGAGGATCGCCGTGGCGGGGATGGCGAGCATGTCGCGCCAATTGCTCTTGTCCAGCCCGAGGATGGCAAGGAACGCCTCGGTATTCTGCGCGGCCTGATCCTTTTCCATCAGGCGGATGCCGGGGCCGCTTTCAATCGACGCCTTGTGAAAAGTGGGCGCGGCGCGGGGCATGGCATAGAGGCAGGAGGTCTTCAGCCCGCCGCCGGATTCGCCGAAGATCATCACATTGTCGGGATTGCCGCCAAACGCCTCGATATTGCGCTGCACCCATTCGAGCACCAGCGCGATATCGCTGAGCCCCTGATTGGCCGAACCGGCATATTCCTCGCCGCCCAACTCATCGAGATAGAGAAAGCCCAGCGCGCCGAGCCGGTGATTGTGGGTGACGACGACCACATCCTGCGTGCGCGCGAGATTGGCGCCGAGCGTGAACCACGTGCCGCCCGATCCCTGATCCACGCCGCCGCCGTGGTTGTAGATCATCACCGGCAGGTCGCGCGCGTCCTTCCCCGGCGTCCAGACGTTGAGATAGAGGCAATCCTCGCCCATCGGATCCGCGCCCCAGGCCCAGGGCACGCCCGGCTGGAGCGAGGGCGAGCCGAGCTTGGTGGCGGGGCGCACACCCTTCCATTCGGGCATCGGCTGCGCGGCGCGGAAACGCGCTTCGCCCAGCGGCGGCAGGGCATAGGGTATGCCGAGATAGCTATCGACGCCCGGCGCGCTGATCCCGCTGACGCTGCCCGCCGGCGGATGCGCCTCGCACGTTCCCGTCTCCGCCGCCCATGCCGCGCGAAACGGCAGGGCCGAGGCCGCCGCCAGCGCGCCCCCGGCGGTCAGGACCGAACGGCGTGTGGCGCAAGCGAGCATGTGGGAGCGAACGATGTGGGACATGGCGATCTCCGGAAAGGCATGCAGAACCGATGCTGCACCGCACTATTCCCGATTGCCGCACTGCACACAAGCCTTCGCAGGCGCAGCACAGGAAGGACGGAGCAAACCGCCCTTCCCGCGATATCCGTCAGTCTTCCTTGCCGGCGACGCCGTAATTGATCGAGGCGTTGCGGGTCTTCTGGAATTCGGGGACGCTGAGCCCCTTCATCGAGGCATAGATATCGATATTGCCGATGCCGGTGACCGCGCCGAGCTTTTCGAGCATGAAGAAGATCACGCCGTAATGGATCATGCCGATCCAGTCCCGCTCGCGCACCAGCCGCCGTTCCTCGTCATTGAGCCCGGCCCCGATCATGGTCGCTTCCTCGTCCTCGCGGAACTTCTTGCGCACCGCCGGATCGGTCAGCGAATGCAGGAAGTGGTTGAGGCGGAAGCCCTGCACCGAGCGCTCGATGGTGAAGGGATAGGTGCCCTCCATCTTGTCGGCGCCCTTCCAGTCCCATTCCATGCGCTCGCGCAGCGCCTCGTCGCTTTCATGCGGCGGGGCGGGATCGCCCTTTTCTTCGAGGATCATCGTCGCGATCGGGCACATGGAGGGCAGGAAATAGGTCTTGTGCGTGCATTCGACCTCTTCCGACAGCGCGCCGCGCATCATCAGCCACATCACCACTTCCGCGCCTTCCCAGCCGCCGAGTTCGGCCAGCTTGGCGATCGGATAGTCGAGCAACGTCTCGGGATGCTTTTCGAGGAGCTCCATGAACTCCATGTCCCAGTCGGGATTGTTGAAACCGCAGCCTTCGCCATGAACCTGGTGCGACAGGCCGCCCGTGCCGGCGATCGCCACCTTGATATCCTCGGGATAGGACTGGATCGCGCGGCGCAGCGACTTGCCGAACTTGTAGAACCGGCGGGCCGAAGGCAGCGGCACGGTCAGCACGCCGCAGACGATCGGCAGGATCTTGGTCGCCCAGCCCTTCTGGTCGTCATAATCGACCATCACCGACAGCGGCGAAAACGCCCCGTGATCGAGGTTCTTGCCCTGAAAATAGGACAGGTCGAACTCGTCGGCGACCATCACCTTGGCGACATGCTCGGCGAATTTGGGATCGCCGTTGATCGCCGGGATATTGCGGGGCCCGCCGCCTTCGTCGGCCGCGCCGAAGCTTTCGCCCACGCCCAGCGCGAAATGACTGTAATGGTCGAAGAAGGCCGTCATGTGGTCGTTATAGATATAGACCAGCACATCGGGCTGCTTCTCGCGAAACCACTCCTGCACCGGCTCATAGCCTTCGAAGATCGGCTTCCACACCGGATCCTCGAACTTGTTCGCATCCTTGGCGAAGGCGATGGTGGGCGTATGCGATGTGGCGACGCCGCCGACGATGGTAGCCATGATCCGGTCCTGTCCTCTCCAAAGGGCGCAATTCGCTGCGCGGGCTCGTTTCCCATGGATGATGCCACGGCGGCTGGCATTGCTACAAGTCAAAAACTCCGCATGGGCGAATGCATCGCATATCTGAAAAAAGAGACGGGCAGCCCACCTCGCGGCGCGCCACCCGTCTCTTGTGTCAGTGCTGCGGGCCGGCCTTGCGGGCCGGACCCGTCAGGATCAGCTCAGATGCTTGGAGACCGCTGCGGTCATCTTGAACATCGAGATCTGGTCCTTGCCGATCACGGCGCCCAGCTTGGCGTCGGGATTGATCTGGCGCTTGTCGGTGCTGTCCTGCAGGCCGTTCGCCTTGATATATTCCCAGACCTTGGAGGTCACTTCGGCGCGGGTCATCGGACCCTTGCCGATCACGTTCTCCAGGTCGCCCGAAAGGGTCACCGGCTTGCTCAGCGCATTGTTCTTGGCGGCCACTCTTACTTCCTTTCCATAGATAAAACCGGATGCCGGGGCTCCTTCACCCCTCGTCATCCTCTTCCCAATCATCCAACCCGTCGTCACTCCGCGCGAACGTGCCGGTCAGCACCGCCGCGCCGACGACATGCCCTTCCATCTCGGAAACGAGATCGTCACGCGTAGCGCCCGGCATCAGCGTGAGCGGCAGGTCCAGTGCGAAGAGCTGGAATACGTAATCATGTGGATCGCTGCCCAAAGGCGGATCGGGCAGCAGCCATTCGGAATTGCCGAAGGCGTTCTTGCCCACGCGCGGCGGCGCTTCGCCTTCCAGAAGCTGGCCCTGCTGCGGCGCGAGGCCCCAGACCAGCCAGTGGCAAAAGGGCTGGTCGCCCGGCGCATCGGGATCTTCCACCACCAGCGCCAGCTCATGCGTGCCGGCCGGCGGCGTGGTCCAGTCGAGCGGCGGGGCGACCGCGTCCTCTTCTTCGGCAGTGAAGCTGGGGTCCAGTTCCGCGCCGTCCTTGAAGGCGGCGGAGCGCAGGGCGAAGCCGCCGCGGCCGAGAACGTCCTCGCCCGCCATCCGGGCGATCGTCAGCCTGCCATGTCCGGCGCCCGCATCGGGCAGCGCCTTGGCAAGCCAGGCGGGGACATGTTCAGTCATCGATCCTCTCAAACCAGTTGCCTGCGTAAGTTGCGGCCCTGTGCCGTTTCGCCGGGGGCTTGGCAAGGGCACGGCCGCATCGCTCTTTCGAGGGGTGGCAACGGACAAAGGCGGGAAAGGCTCCCGGATAGCCGCCCCGGCGCCCTCTTCGCGGGCGCTTGCCTGCGCACGCCGCTAGGGATAGGCACTGCCTAAGGGTCCGGGAGAGGTAAAGCCGTGCGGATGTCAGTTTTTTCCATGCGAAACAGCAAGTTGGGCCTTGCGGCCTGTGGCGCGGCACTGCTTTCCGCCTGCGGCGGCGGCGGTTCGACACCGACCCCTTCGGCAAGCGGAGGCGGCACGCCGGCCCCCGCCCCGTCTTCCCCCAGCGCTAGTGCCTGCTCGCTCAGCGCGCGGCAGGACTGGGCCCTGGCGGCGCTCGACGAATGGTATCTTTTCCCCAGCCTGCTCGATTCCACCGTGAGCAAGGCGGCCCATAGCGACCTGCAATCCTATATCGACGCGCTGGTCGCGCCCGCCCGGGCGCAGAGCAAGGACCGGTATTTCACCTATGTCACGTCGATCAAGGAGGAGGACGCCTATTACGGCGAGGGCACCGATTCGGGCTACGGCATCCGCCTCGTCATCTACACGGACGTGAACCGGCTTTTCGTGCGCGAGGCCTTCGAAGGCTCGCCGGCGGATTCCGCCAATATCGACCGCGGTACGGAAATCCTCGCGATCGGCACGACCAGCAGCAATTTGAAGACCATCTCCAGCCTGGTGGCGAGCGGCGGCATCAACGCCGTGTCGGGCGCGCTCGGGCCTAGCACGGCAGGCACCACGCGCGTGTTCCGCATCCGCGACTCATCCGGCGTGGAACGCGAAGTCAGCCTGACCCAGGCCGATTTCCAGATCGACCCCGTGTCGGACCGCTATGGCGCGAAGATCATCAATGATGGCGGGCACAAGGTCGGCTACGTCAACCTGCGCAACTTCACCAATCCGGCTGAGCAGGATCTGCGCGACGCCTTCGCCGAATTCAAGGCGCAGGGCGTGACCGAACTGATCGTCGATCTGCGTTACAATGGCGGCGGGCTGATCTCCGTGGCCGAACTGGTGGGGGACCTGCTGGGCGGCGGGCATGAGGGCGAAATCTTCGACTACGTGACCTTCCGCGATTCCAAGTCCGACAACAATGAAAGCTATGCCTTCACCCGGCAGCCGGAAACGATCGCCCCGACCAGGATCGCCTTCATCGGCACGGACAGCACGGCATCGGCCAGCGAGCTCGTGATCAACGGCATGGTGCCTTATCTCGGCACCGACATGGCGCTGGTCGGCAGCAACACCTACGGCAAGCCGGTCGGCCAGATTCCCTTCGACCAGGCGGAATGCGACGATCGGCTGCGCGCCATCGCGCTGAAGATCGAGAATGCCGACCATCTGGGCGAATATTATACCGGGCTTGCCAGCACGGTGCCCGTGACCTGCAGCGCCTATGACGATCTGGACTACCAGCTTGGCGATCCGAACGAGGCGATGGTTTCCGCCGCGCTGGACTTCCTCGCCGGACGTTCCTGCACCTCGATAACCGCGAGCGCGCGCACGGCATCGGTGAACCGGCGCGTGCCGCTGCGCCCGGCCCAGCCCACGCGCACGGTGCAGATCGAGATGCCCGGCGTCTATTGATGGTGGGCGGGCGACAGGTCGCGGTCACCGGTTTCCGCTCCTTCCCCGGCGTGAGCGAGAATCCGTCGGAGCGCCTGCTCGGCTTCCTCGGCGAACGGCCGGGCCGGCTGCCGCCGGGCGCAAGCCTGCACCTGCTCGAAACCGCCTATGCGGCGATCCATCCGGCGCGCGACGCGATCCTGGCCGATCCCCCGGGCGTGCTGGTGATGACCGGCTACAGCGCAAGGGCGCAGGGCTTCCATCTCGAATGCCGGGCGAGCGATATCTGCGCGCCGGACAAGCCCGATGCGCGCGGCCATGCGCCCGGCGCGGCCGGCGCCCTGCCGACCATCCTGCATAACGAAGCGGTCGATTTCGGCGCCGTCGAGACCTCGCTGAGCGCGGCGGGCTTTCCCTGCGAATTGTCGCATGATGCGGGCGAATATGTCTGCAACCACACCTATTACACGATGCTGGCGCGGATCGCGGAGCATGGGCTGCCGACCAGGGCGATCTTCGTCCACATTCCGGCGATCGCCGGCACGCCGCTTGCCGAAACCAGCGCTTCGGAGATGGAGCTAGCCCGCATGGCCGAAGGCGTCGCGCTAGTCGCCCGCGCGCTATCCGCGCAGGCCGGTTAGCGGCTCAGGGCGCTTCGGGCCCTTCGAAGGGCTGCCGGTCCGTCCAGGCGCAGCCGCCGCGCTGCTCGCCGCGCACCATCAGCGTCACGACATAGGGATAGGTGCGGTCGCTCATCCCGTCGCTGCAGGCGCCGGGCGTCACCGCCATCACGAAGTCCTGGTCCGCCAGCCTGCCGCTGAACGACACGCCGTTGCGTCCGGCGAAGCGATCCACGCTGATCTCCTCGCCTTCCGGATCCTCCGGCGTGGTGTAGGTGAGCTTGCCCTGCGCGACCTCGCCGCCCCAGAACGGCTCCGTCCCGGTGAACTGGATGGTCTCGCTCTCTCCAATGCCGGCGAAGGGCTGCCGGTCCATCTCGTCCCCCGGCGCGCCGGAGCCGCCATTCCCGCCCGAATTGCAGGCGGCCAGCGGCAGGGCGAGAGCGGAAAGCAGGAAGCGGTTCATGGCACAGCCTCATGCCTTTCCGCGCGCGCCGCCGCAACCGGCCCGCCGCGCTCTCGACAATTGCCGCAACGCAGCACACTATGCGTCCAAGGGGTCTGGGCAGCGGGGGCTTGCCTGTCGGTGTTGAAGCGCAAGGCATATGTAGAAGCGATGGGCGGGGACGTGCTCGGCTCGCCGGTGCGCAACCTGCTCGTCGCCATGGGTTTCGTCGGCCTGATCTTCGTGCTCGCCACGGTCGGTTTCGTGGAGGCCGGATGGACGATCGCCGATTCCATCTACATGGTCACGCTGACGATCTTCTCGGTCGGTTACGAGGAGGTCCACCCGCTCAACACGCCGCTGCTGCGCGCGCTGGACATGGCGACGATCATCCTCGGCTGCACCGGCATGATCATCCTCACCGGCGCGCTGGTGCAGACATTTTCGCATTTCCAGGTCAAACGGCTTCTGGGGTTGGAACGCATGGAACAGCAGGTCGCCCGCCTATCCGGGCACACGATCATCGTCGGCGTGGGGCGCATCGGCCGCCAGCTCGCCAAGCAACTGGCCGAGGCCAAGAGCCCCTTCGTCATCGTCGAGCAGAATGCCGAGAAGATCGCCGAAGCGCGCGAGCTGGGCTATCTCTGCATCGCCGGCGACGCCACGGACGAGGACGTGCTGCGCCATGCCGGGATCGAGCGCGCCACCGCGCTGGCCACCGTGCTGCCGCAGGACGCGGCGAATGTGTTCATCACCCTCTCCGCCCGCAGCCTCAATCCCGAGCTGGAGATCATCGCCCGCGGCGAAGTGCCGGCGACCGAGGCCAAGCTGCTGCAGGCCGGGGCCAACCAGGTCGTGCTGCCGACCCATATCGGGGCCGAGCACATGGCCGAGATGATCCTCTATCCCAAGACCACGCGCTATCTCAGCGGCTCCGAGCAATTGCGCGACCTGCAGCGCGGGCTCGACGATTTCGGGCTCGAGCTGGAAGTGGTCACTGCCCGCAAGGAAGCCGGGATCGCCGGCGGCACGGTGGGCGAGGCGGAGCGGCGCGGCGGCGGCGCCTTCTTCATCATCCGCCTCGAACGGGCGGCGGACGGCAAGGTGATCGACCGTCCGGGCGAAGCGGTGCCGATCGAGGAAGGCGACCAGCTGCTGCTGATCCTGCGCGGCAGCCGCGTGGCGGCGGGCGGCATCTTCAACGCCCCGAAGGAGCCGGCGCGCGTGGGCCGCAACCGGATCGGCTGATTTCTTTTTCCCGCCCCTCGCCCGGGCGGAACCATCGCCCTGCCCGAACGCTTCCCGCGGGGACGAGACCCGGGACAATCGAGGAGCAGAGACCATGACCGTGAACAGCGCCACCGCCCGTTACGAAGGCTTCGGCAAGGACGGCAAGGGCCATGTCGCCACCCGTTCCGGCGTGCTCGATGCGCCCTATGGCTATGCCAGCCGGTTCGAGGGCGAGCCCGGCACCAATCCCGAAGAGATGATCGCCGCCGCCCATGCGGCCTGCTTCACCATGGCCACCAGCTTCGCGCTGGCCAAGGCCGGCCACAGCGACGGCACGCTGGAGACCGAGTGCAAGGTGACGCTGAAGCCCGAGGATGGCGGCTTCACCGTGACGAAGAGCGAGCTTTCGATGAAGGCCAGCATCCCCGGCATGGCGCAGGATGAGTTCGAGAAGCTGGCGGCCGAAGCCAAGGCCGGCTGCCCGATCTCCAAAGTGCTCAATTGCGAAATCACGCTGGAAACCGAATTTTCGGGCTGACCGCGGCGCATGGCGGGCTGGCGCCCGCCGCCCGGCCCGGATAGAGCCTGCCTCCACACCCGCATGGCAGGAGACGAAGCCGCATGGCCGCCGATGACGAAGACTATGTCTATGACGAGGAGAGCGGCGAATGGATGCCCGCCTCCGAACTGGCCTCGAAGCAGGCCGCCGCAGGATCGGTGGAAGTGCGCGACGCGGTGGGCAATCTGCTGCAGGATGGCGACCAGGTGACGCTGATCAAGGACCTGACCGTCAAGGGCGCGGGGCAGACGCTGAAGCAGGGCACGCTGATCAAGTCGATCCGTCTCACCGGCGACGATCAGGAGATTGACTGCAAATATCCCGGCATCAAGGGCCTCGTGCTGCGCGCGGAGTTCGTGAAGAAGCGCTAGCCGCATGGCCGAACCGATCCGCATTCTCGTCGATGCCGATGCCTGCCCGGTGAAGGAGGAGATCTACCGGGTCGCCTTCCGGCTCAAGGTGCCGGTGCATGTCGTCAGCAATTCGCCCTTCCGCGTACCCGATAGCGCGCTCGTCACCCGCGTGGTGGTGAGCGAGGGGTTCGACGCCGCCGATGACTGGATCGCCGAACGCGCCGATGCGCGCAGCGTGGTGATCACCGCCGATATCCTGCTGGCCGATCGCTGCGTCAAAGCCGATGCCACCGTGCTGGCGCCCACCGGCAAGCCCTTCACCGCCAATTCGATCGGCAGCGCCATCGCCACCCGCGCCATCATGGCCGACCTGCGCGCCGGGGCGGACGGCATCGGCGGCGGCCCGCCGCCCTTCAGCAAGGCCGACCGCTCGCGCTTCCTGCAGGCGCTCGACACCGCGCTGGTGAAACTGGCCCGGGCGGCGCGCTGACGCAGCGAAGGCGCAGGGCTCAGGCGTTGCGGCGGCGCGGCGCCTGCCCCTTGCGCAGGGCCGCGAAGGGCCGCCATCCATGGCGCCGTTCGAAGTCCGAAAGCAGGGTCGCCCCGGCGATATTGTTGCAATAGCCATCCACGCTGGTCGTGCTGCCGACCGCCGCCAGGCGAAACCACAGGCGGTGATCGCCGGGTTCGGAGGGATCGAGTATGATCTGGTGATTGGGCTCGCCCACCGTCACATCGTCGATCTCCTGCGGCGGCTCTGCTCGGGGGCGCAGGATCAGCTTGTGCTTCGCGCCATCGGCCTCCAGCAACACGACTTCCAGCTCCCGCTCGCCGACGGAGGTCCGGTCCTTGCGGGCGACCCGCGCCTGCTTCAGCCTGTTGTAGATCGAACGCGCGGTCCGCGGATCGGGCGCGGCCATGTAAAGCTTGAACTGGGTGCCCAATCTTTTGTGCAAGGGCAGCGAGACCACTTCGCTGCCGGGTTCCACGGCTATGACGCGATTTCGCAGCCGCCCCTCGTAGCGCTCCTGATCCGAAGCCATGTCGCGCAGATATTCGTCCGTGCCGAAGCGCACGACGAGGCAATAGATCGGAATACTCTCCAGCCCCAGTTCGGCCAGTTCTTCCTGCAGCCAGCGCAAATCGAGAGGCCATTCGATCACGATCTGGTCGAAATAGGCGCGCGCCCGCTCGACCGAAAAACGGGCGAAACGGACTGCCAGTGCACCGAAGAAGGAGCAGGCCGAAACCAGCAGGGGCGCGGCAATGGCGACCGGAATTTCCACGCCGAATAGACGGTTCCAGTGCTCGAACATCGCTCCCCCCTTTGGCTACGCGATAGCGATAGGGGAGGTTCAGTCGAAGCGGAAGGCCGAGAGCTGGCTGCACATGACCACTTCGCCATAGTCGCGCCGGCCCGGCTCTTCCGAAGCCCCGGCGGCGACCATCAGCGGCAGCAGATGCTCCTCGCGCGGATGGCATAGCCGGGCGAAGGGCGCCGTTTCCCATTGCGCCAGTTCGGCGCCCCGCTTCTCCGGCCCGGCGGTGGAGGCCGCTTCCAGCCAGGCGTCGAAAGCGCGCGAGGGCTCGGTCACCTGCGGATGGCCATAGCCGCGCATATTGTGGAAGCTCATGCCCGATCCGATCACCAGCACGCCCTCGTCGCGCAAGGGCGCCAGCGCGCGGCCGGCGGCGACATGCAGCGCAGGATCGAGCCCCTTGGCGAGCGACATCTGCACGGTCGGGATATCGGCATCGGGCACGGCCACCTTCATCGGCACGAACACGCCGTGATCGAAGCCGCGCTGCGGATCCACCGAGGCCGGGAGCCCCGCTTCCTGCAGCAATTCCGCCCCGCGCCGCGCCAGCCACGGCGCGCCCGGCGCTGGCCAGGCGATCTCATAAGTGTGCGGCGGGAAACCGTAATAATCGTAAATCAGCCCCGGATGCGCCTCCGCGCCGGTAAAGGCGAAACCGTCCGCCTCCCAATGGCCCGAGATGATCAGGATCGCGCGCGGCTTCTCCGGCAGGCTGGCGATGAGGCCGCGCAGATATTCCGCCATTCCGCTCCACATGCCCTGCGGATCGGGCATGAAGAAGCACGGCCCCCCGCCATGCGGGATGAAGATGCTGGGCTGGCGAAGCGTGGCGAGTGTCTCGGTCATGCCGCTTCATATGCGCCCACCCGCGCGATCGGGAAGGGGGCACAAATATGTGACCGCCCGACACGTCCCCTGTTCATTCGTCGGTCCCCGTATCGAGCGCGGGCGCGCTGGGCGTGGCCAGCAGGATGTCCAACTCGCCGTCCTCCAGCGGTTTCTCCGACTCGATCCTGTCGAGCACGGTGCGCGCCACGTCCGCGGTCCGTCCGCCATGCGGATTGTAGGCCACCGGAGCCAGGTTCATCCGCGCCTTGGCATAGTCATGACCATGCACCTGCTGCAGGCCGAGGTTGAAGCGCAGCGACAGATCGAAGGGAGACAGCTCCGCCGCCCGTTCCAGCGCCTGCCGCGCCGTGTCGGTCAGTTCCCGTCCGCTCTCCACATAGCTGCGATTGAAGAAGATCAGCGGCAAGGGATGATCGTTTTCCAGCTTGTTGAGCGCGAGAAACGGCTTCACCGCGTTGGAGAACTCTTCCAGCCCGCCATGGTGTTCCTCGGCCATGCGGAAGAGGGCATAACCTTTCTGGACATAGGCATTCACGCACGTGGGATCTAGCGCCAGCGCCGCGTCGGCCGCCGCGATCGCCGCTTCCGAATTGCCGGCATCGAATTCGGCCTCGGCCAGCTCGGCCAGCACGGCTGGATCGTCCTTATAGCGCGCCGCGATCTCGCGGGCATCGACGAGAATTTCCCCTGCCGTCTCCCGCGTCACACCACGTTTGGACCGGATCCGCACGGGCATGATTTCCGCTTCGCCCGCGCGCAAAGCCCGCAAGGTTACAGGCGCGGTCTCCAGCTTGCCCGGCGCGAAGACGAAGCCATTCATCCGGCGCCGGCGCAGATAGGCATCGAGATCGCGTTCAAGCCGGCCAAGGTCTCCGAACGCCGCCTTCGCGGCGTCGACCGAGCGCTTTCCCTGAAGGATTTCGGCCATATAGGTCCGCAGCTGGCCGCGCCGCTCCTCCTCGAATGTGAGATAATGGAACAGCGCCCAGCTCTTGCCGTAAAAGGCATCGTAGCCCCTGCCGCGATCGGCCTCATAAGCATCCGGATCGAGCAGTTGGGCCGCCGTGACATCTTCCGCAAAGGCCAGCTCGGCGCCGCGGTGATTTGCCGGACGGCCCAGCGAAATACCGCCATCGCTGGTGAATTCCGCTGAAGCGAAGAATTCCGCGGTGCCTTCATTGTACCAGCGCGGCAGTTGGAAAGGGCTGACGCTCGCCATGAAGTGATGCGTATATTCATGCAGAAGCGTGATCATTGAGAAATCGAGATTGCGATTGCTCACCCGTATTTGCGGAACAATCGCCAACGAGCCGCCCGCGCGCGGAATATAGAAACCGCCAATATAGTCGTTCCCCTCGCCGAATAGCCGCCGGACCTCCTTGGTATTCTTCACAACATAGACGGTGACGCGATTGGACGGACTTGGCACGAAGGCCTCCCGGCCGATAAGCTCCGTCAGCGCCGCATGAAACAGCTCGAGCTGGCCCGCGAAGCGCTCGATATCCTTCGGCTTGTCGTCAGCGTACACGATGAAATGCGCGCTTTGCGCTTCCATCCATTCAGCTTCGGCCGCCGCCGGCATGGCCAGCATGAGCAACCCGAGCAGCAATCGGTACATCGCCAATCCCCCGTCCAGGCAATAGCTAGCCAATCGGGGCGCCGAGGCAAACCACGGAATAGTGCTTCCTCCTCGATCATCGCCTGTTCCGATCAGTGTGGGCAGGAAAGCCCGTTTCTTGTTGCGATAGATTCGCATTAAAGAATCTCCGCCAATGAGGACACCGACAATGCCACGCGATCTCGCCAAGACTTTCAGCTTCCTTTCGCTCCACCTCATGGTGGGCTTCACCGTCGCCTACATGTTCACCGGATCGGTGGGCATTGCCGGCGGGATCGCGCTGATCGAGCCCTGCGTGAACGCGGTGGTGTTCTTCTTCCATGAACGCGCCTGGAGGGGCGAATTGTCGCTCTCGCGGATCCTGCTCCACGATCACGGCCCGACCCTCGCCTGACGCCGGGATCAGCCGAAGGAAAGGCAATATTGCCGCTGCTGGAGCGGCCACCGGCCCAGTTCGCGATGGATCGAGTGGCCGGCCACGCTGTGGATCAGCACGAAATCGCGCGCCTCCCACTCGATCGCGGCGACCGGCTTCTGGAACGGCTCCCCACCGCGATAACCCAGCGTGACATGCGGATTGAAGGCCCAGCCCTGCCGTGCGAGCCCGGCGCGGGCCAGCCGATCGCCCAATTACCGCTGGAAGGCGCGCAGGCCCGGTATCGCCCGCTGCGGCCGGAGCGCGACCGATGTCGGCGATCCGGATAGCCGGTCCAGCACTATCCGCATCGGCCAGCCTTCGGCCGCATCGCCGATCCGCCGCATCGCCTCCGCCACGGATTGCGGGAACGCGTCATAATCGCCGGTGATGCCCAGCGTGAGATGCAGGCGATCATTGGCGACTTCGCCGCGATCCAGCGCCAGCCCGGCGCGCAGGGCGCCTATCGTCCCCGCGATCGGCGCCGGCGGGCGATAGGCGAAGAAAAGTCGATGCTTCGGGCGCATGAGAAGGACTCGGATGAGAATTGTTCTCTATATGTTCTAACGCCCCTTGCATCAAGCGCCCGCGCCCTTTCCCGTTGCCTCGCGCTCGCCCCTGCCTATTGTGCGCGCCGAACTGAAGATCGGGAGAAAACGAATGACGGCAAAGGCGCGGCGCGTGGTCACGGGGCACGATGCGGACGGAAAATCGGTGGTTCTGTCCGACGGCATCCCGCCGCAGGACCATCCGATGAAGGGCGATGCGATCGGCGCCGATTTCATCGAGATCTGGAGCACGCCCGAACCCGTCCCCATGCTCACCTCCGAGCCTGCCGCCGAGCCGACCGAGCGGGACTTCACCATGATGCCGGCCACCGGCCACCTGATCCGCATTATCGAGATCTACCCGCCGCATATGGGCGGGCAGCGCACACCCATGCACCGCACGAAGACGCTGGACTATGCCGTGGTGATCGAAGGCGAAGTGGTGCTGGTGCTGGACGACAGCGAGACCGTGCTCGGCCCCGGATCGGTGGTTGTCCAGCGCGGGACCGACCATGCCTGGGAAAACCGATCGGACGGCGTCACCCGCATGGCCTTCTTCCATATCGCGGCGGCGTTTTCCGACGAGTTGCGGGCCAAGCTTCCCGCCGAGCTCGAACTGATGGAATAATCCGGCTGCGCCCCGCCTCTCGCCGGTAGGTGCCCTGCGGCATCCACCCGGCGAGGCGGCGGGACGAGCCGCCTCCCTGCGCCTGTTCCGTTATTCCTTCACACCCGCATGGCGGGCGTCATATTCGGCCAGGGCCAGCCGCGCGCTGTAGCCGCGCGCTTCGAGCTGGTCGGCCGCGCCGGAGCGCGCCTGCGAAACGCAGGCCACCGCATCGGGCAGCTTGTCGATCTTCGAGCCGCCATTCACGTCGCACACCGCGCGCGCCGCATGGTCGATGCGGATCGCCAGCGTATCGCGATCATAGGCGTTCGAAAGGTTGAGATCCGCCACCTTCACCTCGACGGAGCGCAGATCCTGCGACCCTTGCGAGACGACGACTTCGGACGGGCTTGCGGCCATCGCGCCGGCAGCGCTCAGGCCCAGGAGGCCGGCCAGCACGGCACGGCCCACGGTCTTGGGGGTAAGTTCAACAGACATCATTCTCTCCTGCATGTCCGCCGCACGTTCGATGCGCCCGGCGTGACCATGCCCCCATATAGGAGTCGTGTGACAGGCTGGCTATGCGCGGCGCAGCAATTCGTGGCTGCAGCGCAGCACCGCCCGGCGCCTAGCGCCCCAGCCGCCGCCGGTTGGCGCGGACCCGCGTGCGGTAATGCCGGATCGAGCGCCTGGCCGCCGCTTCCGGCGTGGCGCCGCCGCCGGTCGCCAGCTTGAAGGCGAGATCGGCATTCGCCTCCAGCTTTTCGGTCACCATGCGCAGCGCCTCGCTCTGCGCCACCGCCCCGCCCGACATCAGCCGCAGCGAGCGCATCCAGATCACCGAATTCGCCTCCGCGCCGAGCAGCCAGGCATTGGTGGCGATCTGGAACCAGTCGGCGGCGGGATTTCGTGCCATGGGAAGCGCCTTTCGCAAGAGGAACCGATGCCGCAACGCCCCGCCGGGCAAATGGTCCCCGCCATGCGTGAATAATCCGGCGCGGCCAAAGCGGCCGGTTTCGGGCGGCGAAAAGTGGAGGGTCTGGAACACATGGAACACTGTCCTGGCGGAGAAAAATCTGCCTCCCGCGCGCGCGGATCGCGGCATCCGCAAGCGGCGGGTTTCGGGGCGTTTTCGGGCGGGGTGCATCCGGCGAAGGAGGCATGGATTGAAGAGGGTAGGAAAGGCTTGGGCTACCCCTCCGCACGTTCGCGCCGAAACCGGCGCTGGGCGGCATCCTGCAAGAAAAGGGGCAAGAGTGTTTTCCCCAAATCCGTCAATTCATACAGCGCGTAGCTGGCTTGCGAGTGCGGCGCGTAGCGTTTCATTTCCTTCGGCCGCGTGCAGCGGGCATCCGCCATGGCGACGAGCACCAGATGCACAGGGCTGCCCTGGCTCGTCCTGAAGGAATAGCTGTCCTCACCCCTCTCCAGCATCCGGTGGCAGGTTATGAAAACCGAGAAATCGGCCCGGGAAAGATGGGACATGGCTTCGGCCACTTCGCCGCAAGCCTCATCGAAGAGCCGTCCCTTTGCCTTCCTGCGTTCGTCCGCGCGGCGAACCATTTCCGGCTTCAATGTAAAGTAGAAGCGAAAGCCAGCCACGGTAGCGGCAAGCGTAGCGATCACCGCCAACAGGTCGAAATCTATTCTACCCTGTTCAAAATACATCATGGCCGCGCCGCCAATATAAACGACGGCAAATACCCCCAGAACCCAGGATTTGATCAGGCTCGCCATGCGGCGAACTTAGATCGGATTGGTTAGCGCCGACCTAAAGTCGGCCATGCGATTGAGGATGACCGTATCGAAGAGGCGTCGTCCAACATGGTCGAGCTTGGATAAGGGTGTGCGGGAAAGAGACTTCCTGCCGAACGGTCTCTACAATATCCCGGCAACAAAGTATTCACCGGGCCATAAGATACAGACTATTCGTCCATTATCGTCAGAGGTTGAACGTGGTTGAAGCACTGAACGATTTGCTGGACCAGCCACTATTGCTGCTGATCATTCTCGCCCTCGGTTCAGCCATCGGCATGGGCGTGGAGAAGATCTCGGCCGGCATGGAGCGCGCGAAGCGCCGGGAATATTGGCGCAAGCGGAACAACCGGAACGGCAAGGTGGTCGATTTCCGGTCCGGCCAGCGCGTGCAAGCCGAACGGGACGACAAGACCGACACCGCCGCCGACCAGCTCAAGCGGGTGATGAAGGCGCAGTTCAAGCCGCGCGCTCTGCTCAACAAGCCGGAACGCCGCCTGCTCACCTGCATCGACAAGGCGCTGGAGGAACACAGCCCCGGCTGGCGCGCCATGGGGCAGGTATCGCTCGGCGAAATCCTCTACAGCCCGGACAAGGACGCCTTCTGGGCGATCAACGCCAAGCGCGTGGACCTGCTGATCGTCGATGCCGACTGCAAGCCGCTGCATGCGGTGGAGTTCCAGGGCACCGGCCACCACAAGGGCGAGGAAACCGCCGCCCGCGACGCGGTGAAGAAGGAAGCCCTGCGCCGCGCCGGGATCGGCTATGTCGAAGTGGTCAGCGGCGATACGCCCGCCGAGGTGCGGGATATGGTGCGGAAGCTGGTGGATCGGGTGAAGGTTTGAGTACTTCGCTCCCGAAACACCTGGAAATTCTAAGTCTAAATCAGGTAGCGGACCTCTTCAGGGTGATGGGGGTCGGAAACCCGTCCAGCATACAGTCCTTGGAACGCTTCGGGAGAAGCTAGCGCCTCGTTCAATTTGCCATTGTGAAACAAGGCGCAATAAAGTGCTACTGCTCTAGCTTGGCAGTTGATCGAACGCTCTGGGTTGAACTCAATATCGGTAAAACCGTCGATGTCAGTGACGCGGTCAGCCAAGTCCAGGTTCTTCAATAGAGCATTTATATAGAGCCAGTCGTAGAATGCCGTTTTCGGTTCCAAGGGCCAGTCAACGCCAAAGAACGAGAATTTTAGAAGGCGGCCGTTGCTTCGCAATCGTTCGTCCCGCTTTGCATCTTTGGGCTTCATATCAAACATATCGATAAATGGGCCACCTCGCTCAAATACCTTGCTACCTTGAAACGCCGTCTCCACTGTCAGTGTGCGCCCTTTCTGCGTCGTGAACTTTAAATTGAAGGAAGATAGCTGCACTCCGAGAGGGTCTTCCGACTTAGACGACACTTCCAAAGGGTTCTCTACCCGATATAGTTCGAAAGCCATCTTGTGCAGGTCACGAATGCTCTTTTGCTTTTGGGATTTCGCGAATCCTGGGTGCCATTGGAAATCCACATAGCGCTCTAGGACAAGATGCTTTCCGTTTATAATAGGCACAAAGATAGGGCGCTTAGCCATTCTTGCCATCGCCCCATTGCCTAAAATACTGACGAGTGCCGTAAAAACCCCTTCTACTGCTCACTATAGATTGCCGCTCACCCACATGTTCGGCGTGCTCATTTTGGCACGGAACGCTCGGAAAGATCACACAATAGATCGCAGACGCCGGTATCGTCCCCTTAACGAGAAACTCTGCCTGTACGTGAGTTGGATCACTATTCTGGAGAAACTGCTCGACTCTCGTCGGATGCCCATCCCGCTCGGCAAACAGGTCTTGAAATGCCGCAAGCGAGGATAACTGTCTTTCATCGGCGCAGGAAATGTCGCTTGACGCTGCATTTTCCCAACAAAAGAGAGTATGGCGCTGCGAAATTATTCTAGGATTTATCACGAGAATTGGCCATTCGGTGTCGGGATGATCCGATCTAAATCGATAAAACATTTTCGAGTTTGGAAATGTCGCACTAAGACAATTAAAATCGCGTCGATTATCCAATCTCAATTCATCATTTGTTACGCCACAGCAATTCCCCTTGTCCATTTCAGAACGCGGCATAAGGCCATTTGCCAAAATGCTGGAGAGGTTTTCAGCTCGTGTAAAATGAAGGAAGTAAGGAATTCCCCTCTCCACACGGAAATCTTCTATTTCTTGACGCATGCTTCCTCCGAGGAAGCAATATGGCTACTACTAAAAAAATGGCTGTTGCAAGTACATTCCTATTTGTTTTTCTTCGCCAGTTCACGGTGCAAATAGGCATTCTGCCACCTCCACGGGAAGTCCACACTACCCCCGCCCCACCAGCGCCATAACCAGCAGCGCCAGCGACACCACGCAGGCCAAGCTGCGCACATGGTTCCAGGCCATCCAGTCTTTCATATAGCGCCGCCACATCGCCTCGCCCTCGGGCGTGGCGGGGTCGGCGGCTTCCAGTGCGTTGTTGAGCGGGACGTTGCCCGCCACCGTCACCACGAACATGCCCAGCACATAGAGCGCGCCGCCCGCGGCCATCGGCCATGCGCCCGGCGCTCCCCAGGTGATCGCGCCCCACACGGCCAGCGCGGCGCAGGCAGCGGTGCTGGCGAAGAACAGGGGCAGGAAGGGCGAAGCGAGGATCACGCGGTTGATCGACTGCATGGCCAGCATGCCCGCCGGGCGCTCCAGCCGGTCGAGCGCCTGCATCACGAAGGTGGAGAAGGCGAAATAGACGCCGGCCATGATGCCCACCGAAAGCACCGCGAACCACAGCAGCGCACCGATTATCGTCTGCATTGGCACTGGCTCCCTTCGCGCTATGTCCTGCCTGGCCGGGCCGGCTATTTCGCCCGGTTATGGTCCGCCGCCGCCCTCACCAGATCCCTGAACGGCGCGGGGGCCAACACGTCCCCCGCAAACAGGTCTATCGCGCGGCGGGTGTTCCCGCCGAAGCCGGCATTGAACAATCCCGCCGGGTCGGGCAGCGCGGCACCCTTGGCGAAGGTAAGCTTAACCTTGTCCTTATAAGTCTCCCCGGTGCAGATCAGCCCGCCGGCCGACCAGCAGGGCACACCGTCCGGATTGGTGGGCTTGCGCCATTTGCGCTCCTCCACCGCATCGGGAACGGCCTCGGCGATGAGCGAGCGCACCTCTTCCAGCTTCGCCGCCCGCCAGTCCGCTGCGTCAGTCATCGCGCCTGCCCTCTTGCCGGTCGCCAAGTGCCAAGGCGTCAGTCGTGCTCGCGGCCTTCGGCTCCGACATAGAGTTCGCCCCCCGTTTCGCGGAACTTCTCGCTCATTTCCTCCATGCCCTTCTCCGCTTCCTCGGCGGCGATGAAGGCATCGCTGGGCTGGTTCTGCTTGGCGGCGAATTCGCGCACTTCCTGGCTGATCTTCATGCTGCAGAATTTCGGCCCGCACATGGAACAGAAATGCGCCGTCTTGGCGCCTTCGGCCGGCAGGGTCTGGTCGTGATATTGCTCGGCCGTGTCGGGATCGAGGCTGAGGTTGAACTGGTCGCGCCAGCGGAATTCGAAGCGCGCCTTGCTCAGCGCATCGTCGCGCACCTGCGCCGCCGGGTGGCCCTTGGCGAGATCCGCCGCATGGGCGGCCAGCTTGTAGGTGACGACGCCGACTTTCACATCGTCGCGGTCGGGCAGGCCGAGATGCTCCTTGGGCGTGACGTAGCAGAGCATGGCCGTGCCGTACCAGCCGATCTGCGCCGCGCCGATGCCGCTGGTGATGTGATCGTAACCCGGCGCGATATCGGTGACGAGGGGGCCGAGCGTGTAGAAGGGGGCTTCGCCGCAAGCCTCCAGCTGCTTGTCCATGTTCTCCTTGATCTTGTGCATCGGGACATGGCCCGGCCCCTCGATCATCACCTGCACGTCCTGCTGCCAGGCGCGCTTGGTGAGTTCGCCCAAAGTGTAAAGCTCGGCGAATTGCGCTTCGTCGTTTGCGTCGGCGATGGAGCCGGGGCGCAGGCCGTCGCCCAGCGAATAGGCGATGTCATAGGCCTTCATGATCTCGGTGATGTCGTCGAAATGTTCGTAAAGGAACGACTCCTTGTGGTGGGCGAGGCACCATTTGGCCATGATGCTGCCACCGCGGCTGACGATGCCCGTCACCCGCTTGGCCGCCAGCGGCACGAAGGGCAGGCGCACACCGGCATGGATCGTGAAATAGTCCACGCCCTGCTCGGCCTGTTCGATCAGCGTGTCGCGGAAGACTTCCCAGCTCAGATCCTCGGCAATGCCGCCGACCTTTTCCAGCGCCTGGTAGATCGGCACGGTGCCGATCGGCACGGGGCTGTTGCGGATGATCCATTCGCGCGTGTCGTGGATGTTGCGGCCGGTGCTGAGGTCCATCACCGTGTCCGCGCCCCAGCGGATCGACCAGACCATCTTGTCCACTTCGCTGGCGACATCGCTGGCGACGGCGGAATTGCCGATATTGGCGTTGATCTTGACGAGGAAGTTGCGGCCGATCGCCATCGGCTCGGCCTCGGGGTGGTTGACGTTGCTGGGGATGATCGCCCGGCCGCGCGCCACTTCGTCGCGCACGAATTCCGGCGTCACGTAATCGGGGATGGCGGCGCCCCAATCCTGCCCCTCGCGCCGATATTCGGCGAGCTTGGCGCGGCCGAGATTCTCGCGCTCGGCGACATATTCCATCTCGGGCGTGATGATGCCCTGCTTCGCATAGTGCATCTGCGAGAGGTTGGCGCCCGGCTTGGCGCGCAGCACGCGCTTGTGGACGTTGGGGAAAGCGGGAACGCCGCCCGAACGGTCCGGCCCGAGCTGGCCGTTATCCTCCGGCTTCACTTCGCGCGCTGCATATTCCTCCACATCGCCGCGGGCGAGTTGCCATTCGCGGCGCAGCTGCGGCAGGCCGGCGGAAATGTCGATCGTGGCTTCGGGATCGGTATAGGGGCCGGAGGTATCGTAGACGCGCACCGGCGGATCGCCGCTGGTCGGCTCCAGGTCGATCTCGCGCATGGCAACGCGGTGCTTGCCGACATGGATCTTGCGGCTGCCGCGGATCGGCCCGGTGGTGACGCCGATTTCGAGATGCGAGTTGATGTCGGCCATGCGAATGCTCTCCGTAGAATCGGAGCGAGGCCACGGAATTCAGCTGAAAACCGCTTCCCTCCCTCCGCCGGTCTTAACCGGATCAGGTTCAGCGGGTCGGCGGCTCGTGCCGCCCTCTCAAGCGCCGTGCCTGAATGAACAAGGCAGCGCTCCCCCGGGGATGCGGCGCAGACTAGGCGCTCGCTCCGCCGCGCGCAAGCGCCGCTCTTGTGCTATGGTCGCGCCGGAGGGGGAGAGGAGAGTCGCCATGACCAAATCTACCCATTGGCTTGCCGCCGCCGTGGCGCTGGCCGTGCCCGCCGCCGCCGCCGCGCATCACGGCTGGGGCTGGACCGAGGACGAGGAAAGCCGCCTGTCCGGCACGATCGAGGCGATCAGCTTCGGCAATCCGCATATGCACCTGCAGTTGCGATCCGACGTCGCGGGCTGGAGCGAAGGCGCGGTCTGGGAGGTCGATCTTTCGCCGCCCATCGTCGCCAGCCGTTCCGGCTTCGGGCCGGAGGCGGCCAAGGTCGGCGATCGCGCGATCCTGACCGGCCACCGCGCGCGCGACAAGGACGTGCTGGGCTTCAAGGCCGAGACGATCACCGTCAACGGCAAGACCTACGACGTCTATCCGCAGCGCGTGAAAACGCTGCCCTCCGGCTAGCCGCGCAGTTCCACGCTGCCGCCGGCCTTCGCCACGGCATAGCTGCGCAGCAGGACCGGCTCGTAATCCGGACTTTCGATGGTGGACATGCCGATGAAGCTGGTCTGCGCCGCGTCCGGGCGCAGGTCCAGCCGGACATAGCCCTGGTGGAAATTGTCGGTCCACAGCACTTCGTCCACCATTTCGGCGAAGGCTTCGTCGAGCCGGGCGGAGAGTTCCGGGCCGAAGCCGCTTTCCACGAAATCGCCGGGCGAGGTGATGCCCGCCGTGCCGAGTTCCACGCCCATGGGCCGGCCGCTGCCATCCGCCAGCCGGTTGGCCCAGAAGCTGTGGCTGTCGCCCGTCAGCACGATGAGGTCGGTCGCCCCCGCCTCGCGGCACAAATCGTAAAACCTCTCGCGCGCCCACGGGTAGCCGTCCCATGTGTCGGTGTAGAAGGGCAGGTTCCACTGCGCCTTCCAAGCGAGGCCCTGCGCGGCGGGCGCGAGGTCGGGCGTGTCCGGGGCGGGCAGCACGCCCGCGCCCACCAGGTCCGGCACGTCCATCCGCGCCAGCGGCACGGCATTGCCGATCACCCGCCAGGGCTGCCCATCGGCCACCGAGCGGGACAGCGCGCCCGCCAGGAACAGCTCCATGTCATGGCTCAGCATCGGCCGGTCCGGCGCGCCGAGCACGTCGGTGCGGAATTTCTCGACATCGGCCTTGCTCGCGAACGCGCTTGCATATTCGGTATAGTCGATCTGCCGCGCCCGCGCCGTGTGGCGGGTTTCCAGCGTGACCACGGTCGCCAGATCGCCGAAGCGGTATTCGCGCCAGAATTCGGCGCGGTTGCGGCCGGGGCCCGACTCGCGGATCGGCAGCCATTCGTAATAGGCGCGGATCGAGGCGGCGCGGCGGGAGAGCCAGTCCCCCTCGGTTGCGGGCTGGTGGTTTTCCGCGCCGCCGATCCACGGATTGTTGGCGCTTTCGTGATCGTCCCAGCAGGCGATGAAGGGATGCGCGGCGGTCATCGCCTGCAGGCCGGGATCGCGGCGATATTGCGCGTGGCGCGTGCGATAGTCCGACAGGCTGACGATCTCGTTCGCCGGTTCATGCGCGCGGCCGAGCTTGCGCCCGCTTTCCGCACCCCAGCCATCGGTGCCGTATTCGTAGATGTAGTCGCCCGTATGCAGCACGATATCGACCAGCGGATCGCGGGCGATCGCGTCATAAGCGTTGAAGAAGCCGAAAGGATAATTGGAACAGCTGACCAGCGCGATGCCGAGCCGGTCGAGCGCGCCGGCGGGCAAGGTGCGGGTCCTGCCGGCGGGCGACACTTCGCCATCGGCGATGAAGCGGTAATAATAGGTGCCGCCCGGTTCGAGCCCCTCCACCAGCACCTTCACCGTATAGTCGCGCTCGGCGGAGGTGGGGAACATGCCCGTGTGCAGGATCTCGGCGAAAGCGGCATCGCCCGCGATCTGCCACTGCACGGCCTGTTCCGGCGTTTCGCTTTCGACCCGAGTCCACAGCATGAGGCTGGTCGCATCGGGATCGCCGCTGGCGACGCCATGGCGGAAACGGCCGGATGCCGGTTCGGCCGCCTGCAGGCGCATCGGCAATGCGGCGGCGATGCCGCCCGCGCCCAGCGCGGCCACTGCCTGCCGCCGGTTCAATCCCTTGTTCCGCATCATGCGCTCCCCGGAAAATGGAACGACGGCCCTCCCCCTCGCAGCGCGAGTAGGAAGGGCCGCCGTAATGCCGATCAGAAATCGGCGATCATGGTGAAGCTCACCGTGCGCGGCGCGCCGATCCAGGCGGCGTCGCTGGAAATGCCGCCGAGATAGCTCTTGTCGGTGAGGTTGTTCGCTACGAGACGGAACGAAACCGCCTTCAGCGTGTCGCTGATCGCATCGCCTTCCACGCCGACATAGACGTCGGTGAGGAAATAGCTGTCCGCTTCCCAGCTATTGGCCCGATCGACGAAGCGCTTGCCGGTATATTTGCCGGAAACGCCCGCGCTAAAGGGCCCGCTGTTCCAGTCCGCCGAGAGGACGAACATGTCCTTGGGAATGCCGGTGACCTGGTTGCCGTCGACAATGCCGTTCTCGGCGTCGAGGTCGGGATCGCCCGTGCCGCGATATTTGGCGTCGATATGGGTGTAGCTGGAATAGACGCTGATCGAAGGCGTCACGCGATAGCTCGCCACCAGTTCCACGCCTTCGGAATCGATGCCGCCGGCGTTCAGATAGGTGCCGCTGCCCTCGCCCAGATAGTCGATGCCCGATCCGCTGCTGCTGGAAAGGAACACCAGCCGGTTCTTGAACACGCTGTTGAAATAGGTGGCGGAGGCCTGGAAGCGGCCGGTCGTGTAACGGGCGCCCGCTTCGATATTGCGCGAGGTTTCCGGCTTCAGCCCGTCGAGATCGGCATCGGCGACTTCGAGAATGGAATCGGCCAGCGCCTTGTAGTTCTCGGCATAGCCGCCGAACAGCGTGAGGTCCGAAATCACCCGGAACTGCAAGCCGCCCGAGAACAGCACCTTGGAAGTGGAGGTGAGATCGACATCCTCGCTCTCGCCGAACTGGTCGCGCCGGTCCACGGTGGCGCGGAATTGCTTGATCCCGGCGGTCGCGGTGACGGGGCCATATTCGAACTGCTCTTCCGCATACCATTTGAAGGTCGTCTGCGGATAATGGCGCTTATACTGCGTCCAATAGGCTGTATCGTAGAATTCCGGGCCGACGCGGGCGTCCAGCAGCAAGTGCCAATCGCGATATTCGCGGCGCGGCGAATCCTCATACCACAACCCGCCGCGAAGCTGGTTCTCGCCGCCCGCGACTTGCGCGGTCCAGGTCACTTCGCCCGTGCCGCCGATGCGCCGCTTCCAGTAATGGGTGTGGCGATAGGATTGCACGGGGATCGCACCCGCCTCGTGACAGGCCGGATCGTAATTCGGATCGGTCGTGCCGCCATAGGGGAAGGTCAGCGTGCCGACGCAGCCGTCGATCGGGCTGAGCGCGACACCATCGGCATCGACGAAATAGATGCTGCCGAGCGGCGCGCCGCCTTCCACGGTCCGGCCGGGCACCAGCTCGCTTTCCGGATTGCCGGCGCCGTCGGGGAACACGTCCACCACATAGGGCGGCGCCCAGTCGCCGCGGCCGGTGAGGCGGTGGTAATAGACCGCGCCCTTCAGATCGATGGAATCGCCGATGCTGGTTTCGGCCTTGAGATAGCTGAAGAAGTTCTCGCGCAGCGTGCCCCAGACCTGGCGATAGGACTGGTCCACATAGGGAACGCCGGTCCAGTTGCCGATAAGCTGGTCCGTGCCCGGCACCAGCTCGAACTGCTGGGCCGAATAGACCTGGTCGTAATTGTTCTCCAGCGTGTCGTCATAAGAGGCATAGCCGGTGATGAGCACCGGGCCGGTGGTGACGAACTTGCCGGCGAAATGGGTGCGGTGGTTTTCGGCCGACTTGCTCGCCCAGTCGGTCGCTTCCTGATAGCTGCCGGAGACCCAGGCCTTGACCTGGTCGCCCAGGATCAGGCCGGTGTCGTAGCGGGCATAGAAGCGCTGCGCATCGAACTGGCCGAGCGTGGCCGAAACGCGCATCCGCTGGTCGTCGATCGGGTCACCCGTGCGGAAATCGATCGTGCCGCCAAGCGCCTCGTTGGAAAGCGAACCGATATCCGCCGTGCCCTGCGAAACCGAGACGGTGCCGATATCCATCGTGTCGATGAAGCGATTGGCCTTTGATCCGCCGCCGTAATTGCTGCCGCCATTGGGCAGGCCATCGATGGTGATGCCGATCTGCTGCGTATCGAGCGTGGTCTGGAAACCGCGAATGCTGACGGCGGTGGACCAGTCGTCGAAACCGAACGTGTCGCCTTCCTGCACCGAAACGCCGGGCAGGTTGTCGATCAGCGAAAGCGGGCTGGTGATCGGCGATTGCTGCGCCACCATCGGCTCGGTGGTTTCGCTGTTATTATAGACGGTCGGCGTGCCGGTCACGATGATCGGTTCGCCCTCGGCCGGGGCATTGTCCACCACGGTATCGGCGGAGGCGGCATCCTCTTCGGCCAGCGCCGGATGGGCGAAGGCGAACAGGGCGAGACCGAGCGGCGCGGCCATGATCTGCCGCATGGAGGAGCGGCCCTCGCGGAAGCCGCGAGCCGAAAAAATGCGTTGCATGATAGTTCCCCTGAACACTTGTGTGCGCGGGGAGCGATGGACTTGAATTGGGTCCGCTTGCTTACGTTTCGATGGTCGTTTGAAGGCAGTTGCATGTTGGATTTGTTACAGCGGGCAAGGCAGGGGCGGATTGCATGACCATGCTCTATCGCCTCGATACCGATGCGGCCGCGATCGCGCGGCATTTCGGTGCGCGGGTGGGTGAGGATCCGTGGAAGCGCGGGCATGTCGCGCCCGGCGCTTTCGCCCCGGTCATCACGGCGGGGCGTGAGTTCATCGCCGGGCCGCGCCCTTCGCGCGGGGAGCGGCGGATGGCGCCGCGGCTATGGGGCGTGCCGCCGCCGCCCGCGGCGGGCGATGCGACGCGCGGCGTCACCAGCGTGCGCAATCTCGAAAGCCCGTTCTGGATCGGCAACCTGCGAAACAGCGAGTTCCGCTGCCTGGTGCCCGCCACCGCCTTCATGGAGTGGGGCAGCGGCACGGATCACGAGGGCCGCCGCATCCAGCACTGGTTCGCGCCCTCCGACCAGCCGCTCTTCGCCTTTGCCGGGGTGTGGAAAGACAGCGAAGTGCCGAGCTTCGCCCTGCTCACCTGCGAGCCCAATGCGCTGCTGCGCGCGGCCGGGCGGGAGAGCATGCCGGCGATCCTGCCGCCCGATCCCAAGGCGCAGCATCTGTGGCTGCATGGCGACTGGAAGCGGGCGGCGGAGCTTGTCGCGCCCTATTCCTCCTCGCTCATGCGGGAGGCGGTCAGGTAATCCGGCTGAAGGCGATCAGCACGAAGATCGCGCCCAGCGCGACCGAGAGATAGGCCCAGGGCCCACCCTTGGTGCCGAGCAGGCGGCGGGCCAGCGCCATCAGGCGATCCCCCACGGCAATGAAGGCCGCGCCTTCGGCCGCGACCAGCCCGCCCATCACGGTCATCAGCATGGCCAGCGGATCGTCGAGGTCCCATGGATTGACGAGGTAGATTGCCGCGCCAACCGCGATACAGCAGAAGCCGGTCAGGAAGCGCAGGCCGGGGCTGTGTTCCCATTCGGAGGCCAGCTCCAGGAAGCGGCCCGGCGCGCGCAATTCGCTCACCCCCGCCGCCAGCGCATAGAGGCCGAAGAAGAAGGCGATCCAGGCAGGAATATCGAGGTTCTCGGCCAAGTCTGCTCTCCGGTCGGCGGCGTTACGGGAAAGCTAGGCGCAAGAACCGCGAAGATCAAAGCCCCTTGCGGCCGAAACCGCCGGCCCGGCGCGCGAAGGCCGGGCGGCTGGCTTGCGGCGGCTCCGGCGGCGGCGGGCGGACGGGATCGGGCCGCGGCTCCGCACCGGCGGGCCCTTCGAACTCCATCATCAGCACTGGCACAGGCTCCGGCCGCGAGCTTTCCAGGCTTTCGCCGTGATAGATCCGGACGGAGCGGTCCTCCTCGCTTTCGCCGATCGTGTCGCCGTGGCGGATGACGGGGCCATTGATCAGCAGATATCGCAGCAGGCCGTTGAGCTTCTCGCCGACATATTCGATCGTGCCCGGCGCATTCCACACCTCGATCTCGCGCCCCACGAAGGGCAACATGCCGGCCGTGGAAAGGCTCACCGCATCGGGTTCGATCGACGGGAAGGCGGTCCATACGAACAGCTTGATCGGCACTTCGTCGCCCTGCAGCGCGCCGACAAGCTGCGCCAGCTTCTCGGCGGGATAGGCGAATTCCAGCGTCCCGTTGAGCATCCCGGCGCAGGGCCCGGCCTTGGCGGCGACCGCCAGCAGCATGGCCATGCATTTGGCGGCCTGGCGGATATCCTCGAATTCGGCGGTGTCGCAATCCAGGTCGCAGGCGATGGACAGCCAGGCGCGGTGGCGGCGCAGGCGGGAGAGGCCGGGGCCGGCCGTGCACCAGAAGCTGCGGTCGAGCGCCGGTTCCACTAGATAGGCGGGGACCGGCGATGCCTCGGCCTGAAGCGTGATGCGGCAGCCCCGCCCCACGGCCATGCCGCTGCCGCTTTGCTCGCCGAAGGCCTGCCAGCCGCCTTCATCGTCGATGGCTTCCAGCCCCTGCTGCGCGACCGACCAGTCGAATTCGGGCGCGGCGTCATAGAGCAGCACCAGCGTGGGCAGGCTTTCGCGCCGCAATGGCTCGCCGCACCAGGGCGGCGGCGCGTCCACCGGCGAGATCTCGGCCATGGTCCCGCCCATGCGATTATGCAGCGTTTCGGCCATGACCCGCTCCGTCTCCGCCATGCCGAGAATGTCGAAGCCGCAGCGCCGCGACCGCTCGCGCACCGGCAGGTCGTCGAAGGGCAGCGAATGCAGCGCGCCCTTGCCCCGGCGCGCCGCGCCCTCGCCTTGCTCGCCGCCGGACGTAGCGCTGCCCATTCCCGCCAGTGCGACCGCCAGCCGCTTGCCGTTCGCCACCTGCTCGGCCGCATTCTCGACCTGCCCGGCATCGAGCCAGGGGCCGCTATCGTCGAAACGGCACCGGCATCCGTTGGAGGAAGCGCAGGAAAGCGTCCATGCCGTCACCGCTAGCATGCGGTCGGCAATGTCGGGGTCTTCCACGGCAGGTGGGCCGAGATGGATATGGAAGCGATGCTCCGGCAAATCGCCCGCCATATCCTGCCCCACGCCGATCGAGATAGAGACGGTCAGGCCGGCGGAGCGGCCCATCACGAGCTGGGTGCGGCGGAAGGGCAGCCGGCAATCCGGGCGCCCGTCATCGTCCTCGCCGCTGGTCCAGGTGAAGCCCGGCAGCGCGAGCGAAAGCGCCCGGCGCAGCGCGCCGGCCGGAAACTCGATTTCCTCACCGAAAAGCAGATCGGCCATGCGGTCCCCCTTTGCGGGCGCGGAAGCTAGCTTCCAATCTTGAACGATCCGTAAGCGCGCCGGATGGCGGCCCGATTGCATGGCTTGGCCGCTTCGTTATGTTTCGCGCGAAATCACGCTGGAGGAAACGACTTCAATGACCGTCCTGCGCGCAGCCCTGATCGCTCTCGCCCTCATTCCCACATCGGTGCTCGCGCGGAGCATGACGCCGGAGGACGTCGTGCGCCTGCAATCCGTGGGCGCGGTGGCGATCTCGCGCGATGGCAGCCATATCGCCTATACGCGCGCCCATCGGCCCGACGCGACCAAGGGCGAGGAGGATGGCGGTTCACGCCAGCAATTGTTCCTCTCCAGCGGCGCCGGCGAGGCGCGGGCCTGGCTGCCCGAGGACATGAATGTTGGCGGCATCGGCTTCTCGCCCGATGGCGCGACGGTCAGCTTCCTGTGGGAGAAGGAGGGCGAGGATCGCGCGGTCTGGGGCGTGCCGGTGAATGGCGGCACCTGGCGCAAGCTGGCGGCGGTGGAAGGGGCCGATATCCGCTCCTACGCCTGGTCGCCCGACGGTTCGACGATCTATTTGCTGGCCGCCGCCGCGCCCGACGAAGTGCGCGAGAAGGAGGACGAGGCCGGCTTCGATTCCGTGGTCTATGAGGAGGAATTCAGGTTCAATCGCCTGTTCGCCGCCCGCGCTGGCGCGGCGGTGGACCCGGCCCCGGCGGAAATCACCGTTCCCGGCCAGGTCAGTGCCATCAAGGTTTCGCCCGATGGAGAATGGGCCGCGATCGAGACCGCCCCCACCCCGCTGGTGGATGACAGCTACACCTCCAAGCGCGTCGCCCTGCTCGACCTGTTCAGCGGCGAGGTGACGCGCACGATCGAAACGCCGGGCAAGATCGGCGATGTCGAGATCTCGCCCGACGGGGCGCAGCTTTCGCTAATCGCAGCGGTGGACCAGCACGATCCGGCGGCGACCACGCTCTATCTCGTCGATGCGGCGAGCGGCGAATATCGGGCGCTGAACGAAGGCGAGCCGGAAGCGGCGGTCGATACGGAATGGATGGCCGACGGGCGGCTGGCGGCGATCGTGCATGTCGGTGCGCAAAGCGTGCTGCGCTTCTACACCGATGACGGAAACCTGATCGAGACGGTCGATCCCGGCGCGCTGATCCTCAATTCGCTGGAGGAAGGCGGCAACCGGCTGGTGACCCGCGCCGATGCGCCGACCCATCCGGACGAGCTGTTCCTCTATACCGGCGCCGACCAGTTCGAACGCTGGACCGATTCCAACCCCTGGCTGGCCGAGATCGATTTCGGCGAGCAGCGCACCATGTTCTACACCGCGCGCGACGGGCAGGCGATCGAGGGCATCCTGATCGAGCCGGTCGGCACGCTGCCGCTGGAAGGCGCGCCCACGATCATGATGGTGCATGGCGGGCCGGAAAGCCATTATTCGAATGGCTGGCTGACCTCCTATTCGATGCCCGGGCAGGTCGCGGCGGGCGAAGGCTATGCCGTGTTCCACCCGAATTATCGCGGCTCCACCGCTTATGGCACGGCCTTCTCCAAGCAGCACCAGGGCCATTACACCGATCCCGAATTCACCGATATCGTGGACGGCAAGCAGGCGCTGGTGGACATGCTGATCGCCGATCCGGCGCGGGTCGGCATCACTGGCGGCTCCTATGGCGGCTATGCCACGGGCTGGAGCGCCACCGCGCTGACCGAGGATTATGCCGCTGCGGTGATGTTCGTCGGCATTTCCGACCAGATCGGGAAGTTCGGCAAGACCGACATCCCGGAGGAGATGTACCTGGTCCATTCCACCAAATGGCCGTGGGAGGACTGGCAGGGGATGCTGGAAGTCAGCCCCATCTACCATGCCGGCCAGGCCGACACGCCGCTGCTGATCATGCACGGCACGGACGATCCGCGCGTCCCGCCCGCCCAGAGCTACGAGCTGTACCGCTTCATCAAGCTGCAGACCGACACGCCGGTGCGGCTGGTGCTCTATCCGGGCGAAGGCCACGGCAATTCCAAGACCGCCGCGCGTTACGACTACAATCTGCGGATGATGCGCTGGTTCGACACCTATCTGAAGACCGGCAATCGCGATGCGCAGATGCCCCCGCCCCGCCCGCCGCTGGAACTGGCCACCGGGGAGGATTAACCGGCCGCGCGCGTGACTTTCCAAACTGGAAAGTTTTCACTTGCCGAATCGGAAAGTCACGCCTAGATCACTTTCCAACTTGGAAAGTGAGGAATTCTCGATGCAGCCCCATGAAGCCCAGTCCGCCCTTGCCAGCGTACATTCGGCCGAAGCCCGTCTCGCCAACAAGGTCGGCCATTGCCCGCCTTGGCGCCATGCCGCCTTCGGCGCGCTGTTCGCCCTGTTGATCGGCTCGATCGCCATTTCATCGACGGTCCAGTTCGCCGCCATGCCGGTGATCATCGCCGGCGTGGTGCTGCTGATCCGGTGGGACCGCAAGCGCTACGGCGTGTTCATCAATGGCTATCGCCGGGGCCGCACCTTGCCCGTCACACTGGGCTTCGTCGGCATCATGATCGTGCTGGTGGTCGCGGCGATGCATATGCGCGTGAACGGCTTCACCGATGCCAGCAAGATCGGCCTCGCCGCGCTGGCCTTTGCCATCGCGATCGGTTTCAGCCTCGCCTGGGGCCGGACGTTCATGCGCGAATTGGCCGGCAGTGCGCGATGAGCGCGGGGATCGACACGGTGCTGCACGCGCCGGCACGGCTGCAGATCGCGGCGGTGCTGTCGCGGGTCAGCGATGCCGAATTCGCGACGCTCAAGGAGGTGACCGGGGTGGCCGATTCCGTGCTGTCCAAGCACCTCTCGGCGCTGGGCGACGCGGGTTACGTCAAGCTGCGCAAGGCCGCGCGCGACGGGCGCCAGCGGACCTGGGCCTCGCTGACGGCAAAGGGACGCAAGGCTTTCGCCGCGCATATGCGGGCGCTGCGCGAACTGGTCGAAACCGCTGAGCAGGCAGTGGCGGCGGAATGAGCGGCTAGAACGTATAGCCCACGCCGATTGCGCCGAACCACTGATCGGCACTGCCGCGAATGCTGGTGAAGGGGCTGTCCTTCGCGTCGCCCAGCATCCGCGAATAGCTGCCGACCGCGAACAGAGCGAGGCCGCCATTCTGCAGCTCACCATCGAGATCGACGCCCAGCAGCAGGGTCGCGCTCGCCTTGGTGAAACCGCCATCGGCCTGGAAAGCCGGCAAGCCGCTGGTCCCCGCCTGTGCCGGCGTGACCGAGTAGTAATAATCGGCGAAATCGTCGTCGGCATATTCGGTGCTCAAGGTCAGCGAACCGGCCATGCCGCGGCTGAACGGCGTGAAATAGGCCACCGAGGGATCGACCACCATGCCATCATGCGCGCCGGCGACATCCCACAGCGTATCCACGCTGAAAGTCAGGCTGTCATAGGGATTGAGCAGGCCCGAAAGGCTCACCCCGGCGGTCGGCCCCAGTTCCACGGCGGTATCGAGCTTGCCCAGGCTCTTGACCACGGGATCCTTGATCTGCCGCGCGCGGTTCATCCGCACGCGCCCCGCCACGCCGAGATCGAAGCCGACCTTGCGGTTGTGGTCGGGAATGAAATCGAGCGCGATGCCCGCCGCGCGGGGATCTATCCCGACGCCCTTGAAGGAGCCCTGCAGCAGCGGCACGGGAGAGACCACGTAGTCGTCCGAACCGTCATAGCTCGGGCCATAGGCGGCGCCGATGCCGACGCTGAGATAGTCGCCATCGAAGACGTCTTTCTGGCCTTCCGTGTCCTGCGCACATGCGGGAACGGTGGCCAGCGCAAAGGCGCTGCCGAGCGCGGTGGCGACAAACTTCATGCAAGAACCCCTGTTGATCACTGCAATATTCAACCAATGGCTCGCGGCGCGGTTCCATCGGCCGGCGATAGCCCCCAACCCGGGCCCCCTATCCCATGCCCTGCCATTGCCGCACCGCTTCCAGCGGCCAGACCAGCATCAGCACATTGAGCGTCAGGTTGTCGCGGATCGCCCAGGCGGTGAACAGTTCCAGCCCGATCCCCACTGTCAGGCTCACGCGCCAGGGCAGCTTCGCGGCGAACAGGAAGCCCACCATCATCCAGCCGATATCGGATGCGGAATTGACGATGCTGTCGCCCACATAGCCCCAGCTTATCGTCACCTCGCGATAGCGGTCGATGATCATCGGCGTGTTTTCCAGCACTTCCCATGCCGCCTCCACCAGCACGGCGATCGGCAGCGCCCAGCGCGCCGGGCGCCCGCCGAACAGGTGCCAGCGGCTCCACAGCAGCCAGGCGATGAAATACATGATCAGGCCGTGGGTGAAGTGGCTGGGCGAATACCAGTCGGTTATATGCTGGCTGTTGCCGCTGGATTGCACGGTGCCGTGCCACAGGGCGACATAGCCGCAGGCGCAGATCGGCGGCCGGTCCATCGCGAACAGCACGGCAATGGCGAGCAGCACGATCGCCGCCGTGGCGATCAGCGCCGGGCGGTGCGGCGTGAGTTTCAACATATCCACCACGGTCTTGCCCGCATTCGCACGCCGCGCAAGCCCGGGCGTTGCACCGCGCCCGCCATTCGCTAGAGCGGGAAGCATGACAGCGCGCGACTGCGACATCGCCATTGTGGGTGGCGGGCTGGCCGGCGGGCTGATTGCGCTGGCACTGGCCCGGCTGCGGCCGGAACTGTCCGTGCGGCTGCTGGAAGCGGGGCCGGTGCCGGGCGGCAATCACCGCTGGAGCTGGTTCGCCAGCGACCTTTCGCCCGAAGGCGCCGAACTGATGGCCACCTTCCGCAAGGCGCGCTGGGAACAAGGCTATGACGTCGCCTTTCCCGGCCTCGCGCGGCGGCTCGATACCTCCTACCGCTCGCTGAGTTCGCTCGATTTCGCCTATGCGCTGGCGCGCGAACTGCCCGACGGCACGTTCCGCGCCAATGCTCGGGCGGCCGCGCTCGATGCCGGGGGCGTGACGCTGGAAGGGGGCGAACGGATCGCCGCGGGCGCGGTGATCGATTGCCGCGGCTTCACCCCTACCCCACATTTGTCCGGCGGGTGGCAGGTGTTCATGGGCCGTCTGCTGCGCATGCCAGCCATGCACGGTGTCCACCGGCCGACGATCATGGATGCGCGGGTCGAACAGCTCGGCGGCTATCGCTTCGTCTATGTCCTGCCGATCGGCGCGCGCGACCTCTTCGTGGAGGATACCTATTACCAGGACGGCCCGCTGCTCGACCGCGCGGCCCTTTCCGCCCGGCTCGACGACTATTGCCGCGCGCATCGCTGGGAGGGCGAAGTCCGATCTTCCGAAACGGGCGTGCTGCCGGTGATCACCGGCGGCGATTTCGCGGCCTGGCAGGCCAGCCAGCGCGTGGAAGGCGTGGCCATGGCCGGCACGCGCGGCGGCTTCCTCCATCCGCTGACCAGCTACAGCCTGCCTTTCGCGGTGGAGAACGCCATCGCCATCGCCACCAGCACCGAGCTTTCGGGCGCAGGGCTATGCGCCTTGCTGGAAACCCGCGCCCGGCACCACTGGCACGCCACGCGCTTCTATCGCAGGCTCGGCGCCATGCTGTTCGGCGCGGCGAGCCCGCAGCAGCGATACCGCGTGTTCGAACGCTTCTATCGCCTGCCCCAGCCGCTGATCGAACGCTTCTATGCCGCGCGCTCTACCCGTGCGGACCGCATGCGCATCCTCTGCGGCAAGCCGCCAGTGCCGCTGTCCGGCGCGCTGCGCGCGCTCACCACCTCGCGCCCGCCCTTGCAGGAGGCGGCATGAGCACCGAAGGCAAGCGCGCCTGCGTGATCGGTTCCGGCTTCGGCGGGCTGGCGCTGGCCATCCGCCTGCAGGCCGCCGGCGTCGCCACGACAGTGGTGGAAGCGCGCGACAAGCCCGGCGGGCGGGCCTATTTCTGGCAGAAGGACGGCTTCACTTTCGATGCCGGCCCCACCGTGATCACCGCGCCCGAAAGCCTGCGCGAATTGTGGGAGCTGACCGGCCACGACATGGCCGAGGATGTGGAGCTGATGCCGGTCATGCCGTTCTACCGGCTCAACTGGCCCGACGGCACGAATTTCGACTATTCGAATGACGGGCGCGAATTGCGCCGCCAGATCGCCCGGCTCGATCCGGCCGATATCGCCGGTTACGACGCCTTCCTGCAATATTCCGCAGCGGTCTATGAGGAAGGCTATCTCAAGCTGGGCACCGTGCCCTTCCTCGATTTCAGGAGCATGGTGAAGGCCGCGCCGGCGCTGGTGAAGCAGCAGGCCTGGCGCTCGGTCTACGACATGGTCGGCAAGTTCGTGCGCAACGAGAAGCTGCGCGAGGCGCTGAGCTTCCACACGCTGCTGGTCGGCGGCAATCCGATGACCACCAGCGCGATCTATGCGCTGATCCACAAGCTGGAGCAGGATGGCGGCGTGTGGTGGGCGCGTGGCGGCACGAACCGGCTGGTGGCCGGCATGGTCCGCCATTTCGAACGGCTCGGCGGCAAGATCCGCCTCGGCGATCCGGCGGTGCAGGTCCACACGCTGGGCAACCGCGCGACAGAGGTGGAAACGGCGAGCGGCTGGCGCGAGAAATTCCACGCCGTCGCCAGCAATGCCGACCTGGTCCATTCCTATCGCGACCTGCTCAGCAGCAACCATCGCGGGCGCGACCATGGCCGCAAGCTGGCCCGCAAGCGCTTCAGCCCTTCGCTGTTCGTCGTCCATTTCGGGATCGAAGGGAACTGGCCGGGCATTCCCCATCACATGATCCTGTTCGGCCCGCGCTACAAAGGTCTGCTCGACGATATCTATGTGAACGGCGTGCTGCCGCGCGATTTCTCGATCTACCTGCACCACCCGACCGTGACCGATCCGAGCATGGCGCCCGAAGGCAAGAGCACCTTCTATGCGCTCGTCCCCGTCGCCCATATGGGCAAGCTCGCGGTGGACTGGAAGCAGATCGGCCCGGCGCTGGAAAAGCGCGTGCTCGACGAGGTCGGCCGGCGGCTGATCCCCGATATTCACGACCGGATCGTGACCAGTTTCCATTACACGCCGCGCGATTTCGCGCAGGATCTCGGCGCGCATATGGGCAGCGCTTTCAGCCTCGAGCCGATCCTTACGCAAAGCGCCTTTTTCCGCGGGCATAACCGCGACGACGTGATCGGCAATTACTACCTGGTCGGCGCGGGAACGCATCCCGGCGCCGGTATTCCCGGCGTGGTCGGCAGCGCCAAGGCCACCGCCGGGCTGATGCTGGAGGATCTGACGGAATGAAGCGCATCGCGGTCTATTGCGGATCGGCCTCGCCCGGCAATCCGCGCTATGTCGAGCTGGCCTATATGGTCGGCGAAACGCTGGCGCGGCGGGGGATCGGCGTGGTCTATGGCGGCGGGCGGCTGGGGCTGATGGGCGCCGTGGCCCGCGGCGCGCTGGAATCGGGCGGCGAGGTGATCGGCATCATCCCCGAAGCGCTGGTGGGCGGCGAAGTCGCCAATACCGACTGCACGGAGCTGCAGGTGGTGGAGAACATGCACCAGCGCAAACAGGCCTTCACCGACCTGTCGGACGGGTTCCTCACCATCCCCGGCGGCGTCGGCACGATGGACGAATTGTGGGAAGCGGTGAGCTGGGCCCAGCTCGGCTATCACGGCAAGCCCGTGGGCCTGCTCAACGCTTTCGGCTTTTACGACAAGCTGATCGAATTCAACCGCCACATGGCCGAGGTCGGCTTCGTGCGCGAGGCGCATCGCGGGATCATCATCCACGATCAGGCATTGGGGCCTTTGCTTGAAAAGATGGAGAATTACGTGCCGCACCGGACGATCTTCCAGATGAAAGCCGAGGATCTCTAAGCGCGCATGGCCCGGCCGCGCCTTCTCGCTCCTTCGCGAATCCTGCGGACCACGCCGCGCCAGGTGGGCGGCGGGCGATCGCGCGAGGCGCTGGTGGCGCGGGCGCGGGAATCGATCGAGCGCGGCAGCCGCAGCTTCGCCCTCGCCAGCCGGCTGTTCGACCGGCACACGCGCGAGCGGGCCTGGCTGCTCTACGCCTGGTGCCGCCGCTGCGACGACATTGCCGACGGGCAGGACCATGGCGGCGAACTGAAGCTGGACGCGGCCTCCGCCACGGACCGGATCGAGGCGATCCGCGTGCTCACGCGGCGCGCGCTTGACGGGCAGCCGACCGCCGAGCTGGCTTTCGACGCCTTCGGCCAGGTGGCGATGGAAGCCGGCCTGACGCAGGAAATGGCCGATGACGTGATCGAGGGTTTCGCGCTCGACGCCGCGCAATGGCGCCCGCGCAGCGAGGCGGATTTGATGCGCTACTGCTATCACGTGGCCGGCGCTGTGGGCGTGATGATGGCGCGGGTGATGGGCGTCCCGGCGGACGACCACGACACGATGGACCGTGCCTGCGATCTCGGCCTCGCCTTCCAGCTCAGCAATATCGCCCGCGACGTGTGGGAGGATGACGCGGCGGGCCGCTGCTACCTGCCGCTCGAATGGCTGGTGGAGGCGGATATCCCGCCCGGCCAGCACATGAAGCCGCAATATCGCGCGCAGCTGGTGGAGCTGGTCGCACGGTTGGTGGAACTGGCCGAAAGCCATGAAGCGGCGGCGCGGGCCGGTGCGGCGCGGCTGCGCTTCCGCCAGCGCTGGGCGGTGCTGGCCGCCGCCAACATCTATGGCGCGATCGGCCGCGAAGTGCGCGCGCTGGGCGAGCAGGCGTGGGATCACCGCGTGCACATCTCGAAAGCCGCCAGGGCCCGCTTCGTCGCCCGCGCCTTCCGCGAGGCGCTGCGCAAGCCGCAGGAGCCGGACGAATATCCGCGCTGGACCCGCGGCGATATCCTCGTCGCCATCCGCATGGCCGGCCCGGTCGCCCCGATCCCGATGACCCCGCTGCCGGATGACTTCTAAGCGCGGCGGGCTTTGTCTTTGCGCTCGCCTCGGCTAACCCGTTGCAGATGATACGATCCCTGCTCATAGCCAATCGCGGCGAGATCGCCTGCCGCATCATCCGCACCGCGCGGGCGATGGGGATCAGGACGGTGGCCGTCTATTCCGATGCCGATGCCAAGGCGCTGCATGTGCGGCAGGCGGATGAGGCGGTGCATATCGGCCCCTCCCCGGCGGCGGAAAGCTACCTCGTCGGCGAGAAGATCATCGCCGCGGCGAAGCAGACCGGGGCCGAGGCGATCCATCCCGGCTATGGCTTCCTGAGCGAGAATGCGGATTTCGCGCAGGCCGTGCTCGATGCCGGGCTGGTATGGGTCGGGCCGAGCCCCGAGAGTATCCGGGCGATGGGCCTGAAGGATGCAGCAAAACAGCTGATGCAGGATGCCGGCGTGCCGGTGACGCCCGGCTATCTGGGCGAGGACCAGTCGCCCGAACACCTGAAGGCGGAGGCCGATGCGATCGGCTATCCGGTGCTGATCAAGGCCGTGGCGGGCGGCGGCGGCAAGGGCATGCGCAAGGTCGATGCTGCGCCGCAATTCCTTGAAATGCTTGAAAGCTGCAAGCGCGAGGCCAAGGCCAGCTTCGGCAATACGCAAGTGCTGCTGGAGAAGTGGATCACCAGCCCGCGTCATATCGAAGTGCAGGTGTTCGGCGACACGCATGGCAATGTGGTGCACCTGTTCGAACGGGACTGCTCATTGCAGCGCCGCCACCAGAAGGTGATCGAGGAAGCCCCCGCCCCCGGCATGGACGAGGCCACGCGCGAGGCGATCTGTGCTGCAGCCGTGCGTGCAGCAAAAGCGGTCGATTATGTCGGCGCGGGGACGATCGAGTTCATCGCCGATGCCAGCGAAGGGCTGGATGCGGAGCGCATCTTCTTCATGGAGATGAACACCCGCCTGCAGGTCGAACACCCGGTGACCGAGGAGATCACCGGCGTCGATCTCGTGGAATGGCAATTGCGCGTGGCGAGCGGTGAGGCACTGCCGAAGCGGCAGGACGAGCTCTCGATCAACGGCCACGCCATCGAGGCACGGCTTTATGCGGAGGACCCGGCCAAGGGCTTCCTGCCGAGCACGGGGCGGCTGGATATCCTGCAACTGCCGCAGCGCACACGGATCGAAACAGGCGTGGAGCAAGGCAGCGAGGTGTCGCCCTTCTACGATCCGATGATCGCGAAGATAGTTGTGCACGAACAGGATCGCCAGTCGGCGATCGGCACGATGGGGACGGCCTGCTGCTCGGTTGCCGCCTGGCCGGTCAAGCACAATGCATGGTTCCTTGCCCGTCTGATGCAGATGCCTGAGTTCCTTGCCGCGACGATGACCACCGACACAATTGGCGACCATCTCGACTCCTTGGCTGACAAACCCGGGCCGAGCGCTGCCGCGCTAGCCGCCGCGGCTAGCAGTGCCTTCTTCGACAATGTGGCGTTCGTCGAAACGTCCCGGATGCGTGGGATGGCGGGCTTCCGACTGAACGCGCCGCGTCGCTGCGAGGCAGTGCTTCAGGTCGAGGGAGTGGAAATGGCAGTGCCACTCGATCTTGAGCTGGCCGAGAGCTATTGGGACAACGTCTCCACGTCCTGGGACAACGATAAATCGGTCTTCGTCGAAGACGGCGCGGCATTCGCACTCCCGCCCTATCGCGCCGAGGGCTCTGCCGGTGCCTCCGCCCATGACGGCGACATCCTCTCCCCCATGCCCGGCAAGCTGATCGCGGTTGATGTGGCCGAGGGCGACACGGTCGAAGCCGGGCAGCGACTGATGGTGCTCGAGGCGATGAAGATGGAACACGCCCTCACCGCGCCCTTTGCCGGGACCGTGGCGGAGCTTTCCGCCAGCGAAGGCGCGCAGGTGCAGGTGGAAGCGCTGCTCGCCAGAATCGAGCCGGTGGGCGCGGAGCAGGTGGAAGGCTGAGGATCGCGCGCCGAGGCGCGGCATTTCCTACGGCGGAACGCGCCCCTATCGTTCGGGCGGCTCTTTCCGATCGTTGGTATGCTGCAACCTCGTGCGCGGCCCTGCCGGCAGCTTTGGTGAAGGTTACACCTAAGCGCCCGCATTTTGCGCACAATACATTGTAACTACGTGATAATATCAGAAAAACGTAGTGCAGAAAATGGGCATCGAGTGTCACTGCCCTGCCCCCTCCCGCAGGCGGGAGGGGCAGCGAGACTTGGTCGCGCAGCGGCCTAGTCGCAGCGGGGTGGGCCCTTGCGGGCCCATGCCCACCCCCTGCCCCTCCCGCGAGCGGGAGGGGAGTATCGAACTAAGAGGCCATCCACTCCGCCAGCGCGGCCTGCTCGGCCTCGCTCATATGCATGGCGAGCTTGCTGCGGCGCCAGAGGATGTCCTCCGCGCTCCGCGCCCATTCCTCGCGGCGGAGATAATCCACTTCGGCTTCGCTGAGCCTGGCGCCGAAGCTCCGGCCGAGATCGTCCCAGCCTTTCGCCTCGCCCAGCCACAGAGCGGCATTGGTGCCGTAGGCGCGGCCGATGCGGGTGGCGTCCCATTCCGACAGGAACGGATATTCCTCGCGCAGCACCGCGATCAGCGTGGCCTGCGCGCGGCGCGGAAAATCGCCGCCCGGCAGCGGCGCCTCGGCGGTCCAGTGCGGGCCGGACAGGGCCGGCAGCCGCTGGGCCAGCGCGTCCACCACCTCTTCCGCGACGTGCCGGTAGCTGGTGATCTTGCCGCCATAAATGCCGAGCAACGGCGCGCCTTCCTCCGGCCCGCTCAGCGGCAGGCGATAGCCGCGCGTCGCCGCTTCGGGCTTGCCCGCGCCTTCATCCACCAGCGCGCGCACGCCGGCATAGCTGCGCACCACGTCCACCGGCGTGATCGGCGTCTGGAAATAGCGGTTCACCGCATCGCAGAGATAGCGGATCTCGTCCGGCGCGGCCTGCACATGGTCCAGCGGGCCGGAATGATCGCGGTCGGTCGTTCCGATCAGGGTGAAATCCCGCTCCCACGGAATGGCGAAGCAGATCCGCGTATCGGGCTGCTGGAAGATATAGGCGTAATCGTGATCGAACAGCTTGGGCACGATGATATGCGATCCGCGCACCCGGCGGATGCCGAAGGCCGGCCGCACGCCCGCCAGCCGCGCGACATCGTCCGCCCCCGGCCCGCCGGCATTGACCAGCGCGCGCCCGGCGAATTGCCCCGCCGGCGTTTCCACCAGCCAAAGATCGCCCTCACGGCGCGCGGCGGTAACGGGCGTGTGCGTGCGGATCTCCGCCCCGTGCGCCCGCGCATCCATCGCGTTCAGGACCACCAGCCGGGCATCGTCCACCCAGCCGTCGGAATATTCGAAGCCGCGCTTCGGCCCGGCGCCGAGCGGCTTGCCCGCCGGGTGGCGGCGGAGATTGATACCCTTGGCGCCGGGCAGCGTGCCGTGCCCGCCAATATGGTCATAGAGGAACAGCCCGGCGCGCAGCGTGGCGCGCGATCGCATATGCGGCTCCACCGGCAGCACGAAGCGCATTGGGCGCACGATATGCGGGGCGATGTTCCACAGCGTCTCGCGCTCGCCCAGGGCTTCGCGCACCAGGCCGAACTCGTAATATTCGAGATAGCGCAGCCCGCCATGGACAAGCTTGGTGGATGCGCTGGAAGTGCCGCTGGCAAGGTCGTGCGCTTCGAGCAGCAGCACTTTCGCGCCGCGCCCGGCCGCGTCGCGCGCGACGCCCGCGCCGTTGACCCCGCCGCCGATGACGATGAGGTCGAAGGCGTCGCTCATCCGGCCGGAAGCGGTTGCGGCCGGTTGAGCCGGCGGAACAGGCGGCCCTTCTCGCTGAACAGCACCAGCGCCAGCGCCAGCACGCTGCAGATCAGCAGGGCGAAGGCGAAGGGCCGCGCCGTGCCGTCATAGGACTGGCCGATGACGAGGCCGACCACGGCCGCGCCGAACATGCGGAAGAAGCTCTGGATCGAACTGGCTGCGCCGGCGATCGAAGCGAAGGGCTGCATGGCGATCGAGCCGAAATTGGCGCCGAGGAAGCCGAGCAGGCCGAGATTGAGCGCCATCAGCGGCAGGAACCAGGCCAGTTCGCCGTCGTGATAATAGGATGCCCAGACCTGCGCCATGCTGACCACGATAAACACCAGAACGCCGGTATGCGATACCCGCCTTGCGCCGAACTTTTCCACGATGCGCGAATTGAGGATGTTGGAGAACACCATCATCGCGGCCGTACCGCCGAACACCACGGGGAACCACGTGCCCGCGCCGAAATGCTCGCCGATCAGCTGCTGCGCGCTGTTCACATAGCCGAACACAGCGCCGATCAGCAGGCTGGTGCCCAACACATAGCCGATCGCGGCGCGGTTGAAGAGCGCGGCGCCCATATTGCGGATGATCACCGGCACTTCGATTTTCTGACGGTATTCGGGATGCAGCGTCTCGGGCAGGCGCAGCCACAGCCAGCAGGCGCCGATCGCGGCGACGCCCGCCAGCGACAGGAAGATCCAGCGCCAGCCGGCCAGGATCAGCACGCCCTGGCCGATGCTCGGCGCGATCACCGGCACGATGATGAACACCGCGCCCACCAGGCTCATCAGCCGGGCCATCGCATCGCCCTCATACTGGTCGCGGATGATCGCATAGGGCACCACCATCAGCCCGGATGCGCAGAAGCCCTGGAAACCGCGGACCACCAGCAGCGCCTCGAAGGAATGGACCGAGGCCACCAGCACCGAACATGCGGCATAGGCCGCCAGTGTGCCCAGCAGCACCGGGCGGCGGCCGAAACGGTCGGCCAGCGATCCGGGGAACAGCGTGCCCACGCCGTTGGCCAGCAGATAGACCGCCACCACCAGCTGCCGCTGGTTGCCGTTCACCGCGCCCAGTTCGCGCGCCATCTCGTCGAGCGCGGGCAACATGCCGTCGATCGCCATCGCGCTGAGACTCATCAGCAGCGCAATGAGAAAGACGAGCTCTCGCCTGCCGATCATCGGCATTTCATGGGGTGCGACTCTGGTGGCCATGCCCGGCCCCTAGCCGCATGTTGCGGTGCGGTAAAACGGTTTTGTAACGCCCGATACGGTTTGGACGGCACGGTTTGCGTGGCGGCCCGCGCTTCCAGCGGCTAGCGTGCTTGCATGCCGACTCCCGCCGCAGAGGACGAAGAAGGCGAGGCGCAGGGCCTGCGCAAGATCATCCATATCGACATGGATGCCTTCTTCGCCAGCGTGGAACAGCGCGACGATCCCGAGTTGCGCGGCAAGCCGGTGGCGGTGGGCGGATCGTCGGAGCGCGGCGTGGTTGCCGCGGCGAGTTACGAGGCGCGCAAATTCGGCGTGCGTTCGGCCATGCCCTCGGTCACGGCCAAGCGGAAATGCCCGGAGCTGATCTTCCGCAAGGCGCGGTTCGAGGTCTATCGCGAGGTTTCGCAGCAGATTCGCGCGATCTTTCGCCATTTCACGCCGCATGTGGAGCCGCTGAGCCTCGACGAAGCCTATCTCGACGTGACGGAGGACATTCGCGGCATCGGCAGCGCCACCCGCATCGCCGAGCTGATCCGCCAGCGCATCCGCGAGGAGACGCAGCTCACCGCCAGCGCCGGCGTCTCCTACAACAAGTTCCTCGCCAAGCTGGCCAGCGACCAGAACAAGCCCGACGGGATGTGCGTGATCCGCCCGGGACAGGGGGCGCAATTCGTGGCCGGCCTGCCGGTGCGGCGCTTTCACGGCGTCGGCCCGCGCGGGGCAGAGAAGATGGCGAAGCTCGGCATCGAGACCGGCGCGGACCTGGCGCAGAAGGACGCCGAATGGCTGCGCGGCCATTTCGGCAGTTTCGGCGACTATCTCTACCGCGCAGCGCGCGGGATCGACCTGCGCCCGGTGCGCGCCAACCGCATCCGCAAGTCGATCGGCGGCGAGCGGACCTTCTTCGAGGATATCTCGAGCGGCCCGGCCCTGCGCGAGGCGCTGGCCAACATCATCGAGATCGTCTGGGGCCGGATCGAGGAAAGCGAAGCGCGCGGCCGCACGGTGACGCTGAAGCTGCGCTATTCCGATTTCCAGATCATGACCCGCGCCAAATCGCTGCCCGATTTCGTGGCCGATAGGGCCGAATTCGCGCAGGTGGCGAGCGAATTGCTCGACGCGCAATTGCCGCTGCCCATGCCGATCAGGCTGATGGGGCTGACGCTCAGCTCGCTCGAAACGCAGGGCGAGGCGGAGCGCAATCCCGACATGGCGCAGCTCTCGCTGTTATAGACGCGGGCCCGCCATCTCGCGCCAGAGCGCCAGCCGGCTCAGCGTGAACCCGCCCAGCCTTGCCGGGAGCTCGCCCGGATCGAAGAACCGCGCTTCGAGTATTTCGCGCCGATCGGGCCGCGGCTCCCCGGAAAGCCTGAGGGCGAAGACATAGGCCGTGTGCGGCGCGCCGGAGAGCTGCTCATGGAGGACCTTGAGCAATTCCACGTCCTCGGCCTCGCAGCCCAGCTCCTCGCGCAATTCGCGCCTTGCGCCCGCTTCCGGATCCTCCCCGCGCTTGAGCCCGCCACCGGGAAGCGACCACAGGCCGCAGCCATAGCTGTGCCGCACCAGCAGCACGCGGCCCTGCCGATCGGAAGCGAGCAGCGATACGCCGGCGATATGCGGTTTCACGATCCGGCGAAACCGGCCGCGCAGGCGATGGGCCCATCGCAGCGCCGCCCGGTGCAGCGGCGCCGGGATCAGGTGAAACATGTGACCTTCTGCGCCGCCGCGCGGAGCAGCCGCGCGACGGGCAGATCGACCTCCCCGGCCATCGCCTGCTCGAACACGGCGCGCTTGTCCGCGCCGCGAATGACGAACAGCAATTCGTCGCTGTCGAGCAGGGCGGGAATGGTCAGCGTGATGCGGTCGAACGGCGCCTCGGGCGGCAGCGGATCGGGCGTCAGCCGGCGGATTGCCTGCGGATCGTCCGCGCGCGGATCGGTGTTGGGGAACAGCGAGGCGATATGCCCGTCCGCCCCCATGCCGAGCCAGGCCAGCGCGAAATGCGGCACCGTCGCCACCGTGCCGAGCGGCACGATCTTGGCCCCCGCCGGCTCCAGCAGCGCGCGGATCTTGCCGGTATTGCTCGCCGGATGATCCTCCGGCACCTCGCGGTCGTCGCCCGGCCAGACGGCGATATGCCGCCAGTCGAGATCGCTTTCGCCCAGCGCCTGCAGGATCGGGAACGGAGTGGAGCCGCCGGGCACGGTGATGGCGATCGGGCCGGTGGATGCCGCCAGCGCGGCGGAAAGGCGGCGGTGGAGCCAGGCGGCGATATCCGCGTCGCCGGCATTCTCGATCAGTTCGACATCACCCATGCCGCCGTCCCTACACAGAAAACCGCCGCGGCGCGATGGCCGCGGCGGCTCTGTGACCCTGTGAGGGGGAGACAGGGTCAGCTAATGGTTTCGGTGAGGAACCAGACGCGTTCCTGGGCCTGGTCAATCCAGTCGTCGACCATGCCGTTGGTGGCGTAATCGCCGGCTTCCTCGGAGGTCTGCTTCACCGTTTTCAGGCGTTCGAGCAGCTTGACGTTATCGTCGCGCAGTTCCTCGACCATCTTGTCGGGCGCCAGGCCGGTATCGTCCTGGTCGGCAATGCTGGTCGCCTTGGCGATCGCGCCGAGCCCGGTCAGCGTGGTTTCGCCGATCTTGCGCACACGCTCCGCGATCGTGTCGACCAGGCCGAAGACCTGGCTGGCTTGCTCGTCGAACATCAGGTGCAGGCTGCGGAAGCGCGGCCCGGCCACATGCCAGTGGAAGTTCTTCGTCTTTACATAAAGCGCGAGATGGTCGGCCAGCGCGCCGTTCAGCGCCTCGACCAGCGCAGCTTTGGAATTGTCTCCGGTAGTAGCCATTATTCGATCCCCTTTCGTGAACATCATGTGGGCCCTTAACGGCCATTCGCAAGATCGGTTTCCCCCTACTTTTGTATAGTATGTAATCGACCTCTTCGATCAGCCGACAAGGCCGAGAGCGGATAGCAGGAGGGCGATCCCGGCAAGCAGCAACAGCCCTGCCGCGCCCAGTCTCAGCGCGCGAACGGGCAGGCGCGATTCCCAGTCCCCGCCCAGCGCCCAGGCGGCAGTGAGCACCGCCCCGCTGCCGAGCGCGCCGCCCGCCGCGGTCAGTTCCGGTACGCCATTCGCGATGGCGAGCGCCAGCACGAGGAAGCGGGCGGCATCGGTGATCTGCGAGGAGAACAGCACGAGCAGCATGGCCCCGGCCGAGCGGGTCGGCTCATCCGGCTTGCGGCGCGGCCGCAGCAGCGCCAGTTCCCCCGCGCCGAGCAGCAGCGCGAAAGCGGCGAACACCCGCTTGGCATCGGGCGCCAGCAGCGGCGCCATAGCTCCGCCGAGCCATGCGGCGAGCGCCGAACTGACGATCGAGCTGATCCAGACCACCGCCAGCAGGCCCACGCCCCGCCCCAGCGATTGCGAAAGCCGCGCCGTGGAAACCACCTCGCGCCCGCCAAGCGTGGCCAGCGCACAGGCCAGCAGGGCCAGGAAAAAAGCCGGCAAGCCTCAGCCCGCCCGGCGGAAACGGCGATATGCGAAGGGAAGTGGAGCGGGCGAAGGGAATCGAACCCTCGTCGTAAGCTTGGGAAGCTTCTGCTCTACCATTGAGCTACGCCCGCATTGCGTTGAAACAGCGAGAGAATTCTCCCTGGTCAAGCCATCGGTTCGCGGCGCTGCCTGTTGCCCACGCCGAAACCGCCCGCCGATTGCCACAGCGATCCTGTTTCGGTCAACACAAACACGCCGAACGCGCCCCTACTGGCCCTAACCCACCGCTGCTTCCACCGCCTCCAGGAAAGCATCCGGGTCGATCGGCTTGGTGAGGAAGGCGCAGGCGCCGGCGGCCAGTGCGCGATTGCGGGCGATGTCGGTGGGATAGGCGGTCATCACGATCACCGGCTGGCGCCAGCCGCGGCGGACCAGTTCGTCCTGCAATTCCAGCCCGGTCATGCCGGGCATGTGCAGGTCGGTGACGATGCAGGCCAGCTCGTCCTGCGCGCCGGAGGACAGCAGCGCCTCGCCGCCGGCGAAGCCGCGGCCCGCCAGGCCGACGGACCGCAGCAGGCTGTCCACGCTCCCGCGCACGCCCGGATCGTCGTCGATGACCGCAATGACAGGGGGGATGGACAATCGGATACTCCGGAAAACAACGGCAAAACAGGGGATGGCCCCAACTGATTCAATGACCCCGGCGGCCCGCCCGCGCCATCATACTCTCGTGTTATACCTGTGGGCGTCCTCGTCCCGGACCCCGAGAAGCTCGGCCATCCGCACAAGGTCGGCGAGCGATTGCGCCTCCATCTTGCGCATGACCTTGCCGCGATGGATCTTCACCGTGATCTCCGAAAGATCGAGCCGCGCGGCGACCTGCTTGTTCATCAATCCGGCCACGACCAGCGCCATCACTTCGCGCTCGCGCGGAGTCAGGCTCTCATAGGCCTCATGCAAGCCGGCGTGCTCGGCGGCATCGGCCCGGCGCAGCCGGTCGGTTTCGAGCGCCGCGCTCACCGCGCCCAGCAGCTGATCGTCGGTGAAGGGCTTCGGCAGGAAGTCGATCGCGCCCGCGCGCATCCCCCGCACCGTCATCGGGATATCGCCATGGCCGGTGATCAGCACGATCGGCACCGCAATCCCTTCATCCTGCAGGCGGTCCTGGAAATCGAGCCCGCTTTCACCGGAAAGGCGCACGTCGAGCACCAGGCAGGACGCGGCATCGGCGGTGCCGGATTCGAGGAATTCCTCGCATGTGCCGAACAGCGCGACATCGTGGCCGCTCGATCGCAGCAGGCTGGCGATGGAGCCGCGAATTTCGGCATCGTCGTCCAGCACGCAGATGCGGCCGGTACCCATTTGCTGTGTCATGGCATCGTCTCCATCTTCATGGCCTCGCCCGGCAATTTGAACAGGAAGGTCGCGCCGCCCTGCTCGTTATTCGCGGCGGACAATGTGCCGCTATGCTGTTCGATGATCGAGCGGCAGATCGACAGGCCCATTCCCATGCCCTGCGACTTGGTGCTGAAGAAGGGGCGGAACAGCACTTCGGGATCGCCGACGATGCCCGGCCCGCAATCGCTGACCTGCACCACGACATCCGCGCCGGAGGCGAACACATCCACGCAGATCTCGCGCCGATCCGCGGGCGTCCCTGCCATCGCCTGCTCGGCATTGAGGATCAGGTTCATCAGCACTTGCTGGATCTGCACCCGGTCCGCGGAAAGCGGCGGAAGATCGGGCTCGACGCTGGCACGCAGCACCACGCCGTTCGATTGCAGGTCCCGCTGCAGCAAGATCATCGTCTCCTCGATCAGCGCTTCCATCGCGATCGGGCCATGTTCGGGATCGGCATTGCGCGCCAGTTCGCGGATCCGCCCGATCACATCGGCGGCGCGGGTTCCGTTGGAAGCGATATGTTCGAGGCAATCGGAAACTTCGGCGGCTTCGGGCGCCTCGCGCGCGAGCCATCTCTTGCCGGACTTGGCATAGGTGATGATCGCCGAGAGCGGCTGGTTCACCTCATGCGCGATGGATGCGGCGAGCTGCCCCAGCGTGGTCACCCGCGCCATATGGGTCAACTCGGCCTGCGCTTCCGCGAGGCGGGCCTGGGTTCGGTTCCGCTCGGTCACGTCGAGGCCGAGGACCAGCACGCGCTCCCAGCCCTCGTCATCGGCCGGCACGGTCACGCGCAGCAGCACATCCACCACTTCGCCCGTCCGGGTGCGGAACTGCGCCTCCGTCTCCGCCACCGCATCGCCATTGGCGAGCGCGCGGTAAATGCGCGCGAGGGCCGCCCGGCCCGATGCGGTGAGGTAGCTCGCCATGGTCCCGCCGATCAGATCCGCGCCGCCCGGCAGGCCGAATAGCCGCCCCGCCGCCCGATTGGCATTGCGGACCCGCGCCAGCGGCGCCGCGCGGTCCACCAGGGCTTCGTCCGGCTCGCATCCCTCACCGATCAGCCCCCGGGCAACCGACCAATCGCTTTCCCAGATCGGAAAGCTCGCGGCCTTGAAGATCGTACGATAACGCTCGTCGGAACGCAGGCGCGCGCTGGTGGCCGAGATCTGCCGCAGGCACAGGACCGTGGTGATGCCGATCGCCACCAGGCTGACGCCGAGCCGCACGGCCGGCGAACCAAGCGGTTCATCCCAGTGCATTCCGAAATAGCCGGCGAAGGCGAGCGCGAAGCAGATCACCCCCGCGGTGAGCACATTGGCCCGCTCATGGCTGCGCGCCGCCAGAAGCACGACGGTGGTATAGAGCACGGCGACCGCGCCCTGCAGCGGGCTCAGGACGTCAAGCGTGAGGATGCCGAGCGCGATGACGATCGCCGCGACCGAATGCAGCCCGATGGCAAATCGCCTCGCTTCTCCACGATCTGGCATTGTCCCCTCCTGCTGGTCGCCGAAACGGGCCATCCCGGCCGAGCCTGTCCGTTGCACCGGCCCGAATGCCGGACAACGGACAATCTCTACCCGGATCGCGCGCACTGCAAGGTCACTCGGCCGGCCCCGCGAGGACGAAGCGCGTGCCCGGGCGCGCATCTTCCCACGCATGGGAGGCGCCGATGCGATCGCTCATCATGCCGATGATCTGCATGCCGAGCCCGTCGCTCGCGCGGCCGCCAATGCCGGTGCCGCGATCCTCGACCGCGAGCCGGTATGCGCCGTCGCCCGCTGCCCGCAACTCGATGCGGACGTCGCCCGGGGCGGCAGCCGGGTAGGCATATTTGCAGGCATTGGTCACGGCTTCTGCAACGATAATGCCGATCGCCGTGGCGTTGGCGGCAGGCACTTCCAGCCAATCGGCGCGAACCGACACGCGCTGGCCCAGCCCGGCATCGGCATATCCGCTTTCGATCTGCCGGCCGAGCGTCTCGAGATAGCCGCCGAGATCGACCATGCCCTCCCCCCGCGCCTGATAGAGCTGCCGGTGCAAGCCGGCGATCGCGCCGATCCGCCCGATTATCCGGTCCAGCGCGGCGCAGGCCGCCGCATCGTCCAGCCGCCGCCTTTCGATCGACACCAGGGCGGACAGCAATTGCAGATTGTTGGCGATGCGATGATTGCTCTCGTCAATGCCATCCGGCGCGCGCAGGGGCGGTAGCACGCTGACCGCCCGGTCACCCGGCTGCGCTGTATATTCGGTCCTCATCATCCGGCGCTCCTCCTTTACCACGGGGGCGGTAGGGATGGCCGATTGTCACCGAGGCGGAGCGGCGGCGAAACTATACTCTGGTTTGGGGTGCCATCACCCGATCACCTTTGGGATCATGCCAACCGGCGGGCGCCGGCTTAGTCCTCCGCCGGCAGTTCGCTGTGCAGCATCTTCAGCAGGCCGGCCGCCATCGCCAGCAGCACCAGCGCGAATGGCAGGCCGGTGACGATGGCCGCGGTCTGCAACGCGCCGAGCCCGCCGGCCCATAGCAGCACGCCGGCCAATATGCCGATGGCGATCGCCCAGGTGACGCGCGGCACGAAGCCGGCATGGTGATGCCCGCCCGAGGCGATCATCGCCGTGACCAGCGCGCCCGAATCCGCCGAGGTGACGAAGAAGGTGGCCACGATCACGATGGCGAGGCCCGAAACCACGGTGGCCCAGGGATAATGCGCGAGGAAGGCGAACAGCGCATCGGGCATGCTGGCATTTACCGCTTCGGACAGGCCGCCATTGCCGAACAGTTCGATATAAAGCGCGCTGTCGCCGAAAATGGTCATCCAGGCGAAGGTGAACAGCGTCGGCACCAGCAGCACTCCGGCGATGAATTCGCGCACCGTGCGGCCATAGGAAATGCGGGCGATGAAAATGCCCACGAAGGGCGACCAACTGACCCACCAGGCCCAGTAGAAGATCGTCCAGTCGTTCTGCCAGCCATTGGCGACATAGGTTTCCGTCCATGTGGACAGATAGAGGAAGCGCTGCAGGTAATAGCCGATATTCTGCACGAAGCCGTCGAGCAGGAACACGGTCGGCCCGAAGACGAAGACGAACAGGGTGAGCACCAGCGCCAGCGCCATGTTGATTTCCGACAGGCGGCGAATGCCCTTGTCGAGCCCGAAGGCGACCGATGTGGTCGCCATGGCGGTGATGATGGCGATCAATATGCCCTTGGTCAGCCCGTCATCCGGAATGCCGGCCAGCAAGGTCAGCCCGGCATTGATCTGCGAAGCGCCGAAACCCAGCGATGCGGCCACGCCGCATACGGTGGCGGTGATGGCCAGCACATCGATCAAATCCACCGCCGCTTGCGGAATGCGCGGGAACGCCGCCTGCAGGAAGGCGCCGATCGACAGGCCGAGCCCGCGATTATAGGCCACATAAGCCAGCGCCAGCGCGATCACCGCATAGATCCCCCAGGCGTGCAGCCCCCAATGCAGGAAGACGAGACCCATCGCATGCTGGGCATTGCCGGCGATGCCGCGCGGCAGGACGGCGTCGGGATTGGAGAAGGCGGTGGTCGGCGGATTGGAGAAATGCATGACCGGCTCCGCCACGCCGTAGAACAGCAGGCCGATGCCCATGCCCGCGCTGAACAGCATGGCGAACCAGGTGAGCAGGCCATAATCCGGCTTGGCCCCCTTCCCGCCCAAGCGGATATTTCCCAGCCGGCTGAAGGCCATATAGACGCAGCAGATCAGCAGGACATTGACCGTCAGCACCAGCAGCCAGCCGAAATTGGAGGTGGCGAAATGCTGGACCGCGCCGAAACGCGCGGCTGCCTCGGCGGTGTTGTGGACGGCGAACAGGATCAACGCCCCGATCAGGGCGATCGCGCCGAAGAAGACGACAGGTTTGAAATTCGCGGTTGGACTTGCGCCATGCCCCGGATCACTTGCCACTCTTCAAGTCCCCAATTGAATATGCAAAGTCTATTTCGATAATTACTTTATTAAAGTATAAATTATATCGCAAATGGACTTCGCCACTTTTTCAGTCTTAAAGATCGCATCAATAATAAAAATATCACCCGATCTCGCGCATAAACCGATTACGCATATATTTTCATTTTTCAAAGGCGGACTCGTTATTTTTTGAAATTTAGCGGAATCCGCCGCGCGCCCTCGCCTGCTTTGGATAGAGCGCAAGGAATCGGGCGCAGACACTCCGCCGGTGCCGCTCTATTTGCGCATTTGCCGGATATTCGCTCGTCGCGCCGGGCCAAACGGCCGCGAAACGGCGGTGTAACGCTGTTACAGCCGGAATTACCGTAATTAACTTACGCCGCGCAGGCGGCTTCGGCAGGTCTCGGGCGTCGCCGAGGTCTGACCGGCCTCGCGGCCCCACCCCAACTGGCGCGCCGTGCCGGGCCCGCGCGAGGAAGTCCCTTCCCGCCCACTGCCGCACGGCGCGCATTTTCCCGGCGATCTTCGTGCATTGCGCCAGCGGCTTGCCGTCCCGGCGGGCGCCCGCGCGCGAAGCCGCCCCAGTTTCGGACATATTCAATCTCGAATCGGCGGGAACACGCAATCTCGGGTGGAGCGGCAGTGCTATGATGGCTATGGACCCGATTCGAAATTCCGGCCAAGGCCGCACAACAAAACTCACTGGAGGGTATTCACCATGCCAATGGTCAACATGAAGCCGCTGCTTCGCGATGCGATGGACAACGGTTACGCCGTGGCCGCATTCAACCTCGTCGATTTCGGCACCACCAAGGCGATGGTGCAGGCGGCGGAAGAGCTGAATGCGCCGGTCATTTGCCAGACCAGCACCAAGACCATCCAATATTGGAGCCACAAGGAAATCGTCAGCTGGGTGCGGACGGTGGCCGAGGATTCGCCGGTTCCGGTGGTGCTCCATCTGGATCACTGCAAGGACATCGACATGATCGAAGCCTGCGCCAAGGCGGGCTGGACCTCGATCATGATCGACGCTTCGGAATTCCCGTTCGAGCAGAATCTCGAAATGTCGAAGCGCGTCCGCGACATCGCGGAGAAGTACAATGTCGGCATGGAAGCCGAGCTCGGCCAGATCATGGGCGTTGAAGACGACATGGTCGTCGATGAATCGGATTCGGTGCTGACCGACCCCGAAGACGCCAAGAAGTTCTGCGACGCGCTGGACCTTTCCGCCTTCGCCTGCGCCGTCGGCACCGCCCACGGCTTCTACAAGGGCGAGCCGGTGGTCGATTTCGATCGCATCGAGGCGATCAACAAGCTGACCAAGACGCCGATGGCGCTGCATGGCGGCACCGGCCTGTCCGACGAGACCTTCGCCAAGGCGATCGCCCGCGGCAGCGCCAAGGTGAACATCTCGACCAATCTGAAGCACGTCTTCGTCGAAAGCTTCGTGAACTATCACAAGGAAAAGCCGACCGACTTCGAGCCGCTGCGCGTGATCGACGCCCAGTACCAGGCCTGCAAGAACCTGTTCAGCGGCTTCATCGAGAAGTTCGGCGGCAAGGACCGCGCGAGCGCCTTCCTCGCTTCGCTCAAAGAAGCCGCCTGAGGGAGCTCGCAAGTGGTCAAGGCTATCATTTTCGACTGCGACGGCGTGCTCGTGGATACCGAGCGCGACGCGCATCGCGTGGGCTTCAACCGTGCCTTCAAGCAGTTCGGCATCGATGCGGAATGGAGCGTCGAGCTCTATGCGAAACTGCTGCTGACGGCAGGCGGCAAGGAGCGGATGCGCGTCTATTTCGACGAGTTCGGCTGGCCGGAAGACAAGGTCTCCGAATATGGCGGCAAGGACGAGCTGATCGCCGCGCTGCACAAGGACAAGACCCGCATCACCGCCGAAATCGTCAGCGAGTTGCCGGTTCGCCCGGGCGTGCTGCGCCTGATCGACGAAGCGATGGCGGCGGGCGTGCGGCTGGGCGTGTGCACCACCTCCAACGCGAAGTTCATCGATGCCGTGCTCGACCTGTTCGGGCCCGAGCGCAAGGCGGCCTTCGAATTCGTCCATGCCGGCGACGTCGTCAGCAAGAAGAAGCCCGATCCGGAAATCTACGAGCTGGCCACGAAATCACTGGGCCTCGCGCCGACCGATTGCGTCGTGATCGAGGACAGCCGCAACGGCTTGCTGGCCGCGACCGGCGCAGGCTATCCCACGCTGATCACCACCAGCACCTATACGGTGGAGGAGGATTTCTCCGAAGCCGCCAAGGTGGTGCCCGAACTGGGCGACGAACCCAATGTGAATGTGACCCTCGCCGATCTGGGCGAGCTTGCCGCCGAAGAAGCGGCCTGAGGGAGAGGGACAGATGGCTGAAATCTCGCAATCCACGATCGAAAAGGCGATCGACCTGACCGCCGACGTGGCGATCCGCAACGAGCATTATTTCTGCGACCTCGACGGCCTGGCCGGCGATGGCGACTTCGGCAATTCGCTGGCCACCGGCTTCAAGGTCATCAAGGCCGACCTGCCGCAGCTCGAAGGCGAAATCGGCGCCAAGCTGCTGAAGATCAGCATGCTCTGCTCCAAGCATGTCGGCGGCAGCTCAGGCCCGATCTGGGGCACCGGCTTCATGAAGGCGGCGATGGTCAGCAAGGGCAAGACCGAAGTCACCCTGGCCGAACTGACCGATATGGTCGGCGCGGCGGTGGACGGCATCATGGCCCGCGGCGGCGCCAAGCTGGGCGACAAGACCCTGCTCGACGCGCTGATCCCGATCCATGAGACGATGAAGGAAATGTCCGCCAGCGAGGATCTCGGCGCCGTTCTGGCCGCCTGTGCCGAAGTGGCCGACAATGCGATCGAGGAAACCCGCACGCTGGTGGCCCATCGCGGCCGCGCCTCGCAGGTCGGCGAGCGCAGCGCCAACACGCCCGATCCGGGCATTGTCGCCATCGCCACCATCCTGCAGGACTGGTGCAACAATTTCGGTGTCGAGCGGACGCCCAAGGCGCCCGAACTGACCCCGCAGACAGCCTGAAATTCAAACGCCTGAACAAGCATTCCAGGGAGAGGAATACCCTATGAAGAAGTTCGTCAACGATCCCGCCAATTTCGTGCCCGAGTTCATGAAGGGCGTCATGCTGGCCAACCCCGACCTGCTCGAGGCGATGCCGGAATTCCAGATGATCAAGCGCAAGGACCGCCCGGTGGCGGACAAGGTCTCGATCGTGCAGGGTTCGGGCTCCGGCCACGAGCCGGCGCATGTGATGGCGGTCGGCCCCGGCATGCTCGACGGCGCCTGCCAGGGCCCGGTCTTCGCCGCCCCGCCGGTCGATGCCTGCTACGAAACGATCAAGGCGCTCGCTTCGGATGCCGGCGTGCTGGTGCTGGTCAACAATTACCAGGGCGACCGCATGGCTTGGGACATGGCCTGCGAAATGGCCGAGGCCGAAGGCATCAAGGTCAAGCAGTTCATCATCAATGACGACGTGGCCGTGAAGGACAGCCTCTACACGGTCGGCCGCCGCGGCGTGGCCGGCAACTTCTTCGTCATCAAGGCCTGCGGCGCCGCCGCGGCCGAAGGCAAGAGCCTCGACGAAGTCTTCGCCGTGGCCGAGAAGGTCAACGCCAATGTCCGCACGATGGGCGTTGCGCTGACCAGCTGCATCCCGCCGGCAAAGGGCACCCCGATCTTCGAGATCGGCGACGACGAAATGGAAGTCGGCGTGGGCATCCACGGCGAACCGGGCCGCGAGCGCGCGAAGATCACCAGCGCGGACGAGATCACCGCGACGCTGTTCGACGCGGTGCAGACCGACCTGCCGTTCGAAAGCGGCGACAAGGTCGCGCTGATGATCAACGGCCTCGGCGGTACGCCCCCGGCCGAGCTCTATGTGCTTTATGCCAAGGCGCATGAGCTGGCCGAAAGCAAGGGCCTGACCGTGGCGCGCAACTATGTCGGCGAATATTGCACCAGCCTGGAAATGGCCGGCGCATCGCTGACCATGCTCAAGCTCGACGACGAACTGGCCGGCTACCTCGCCGCCCCGGCGGAGATCGCCACCCGGATCTTCTGATCCGCAAGGCCATACTGGCAAACAAGACGCCCGGCCCCCATCTCGGGAGCCGGGCGTTTTTGCGTCCGCTGTGGAGCGCCGGACTGACGCAAACCATGCAAGTCAGGCTCCCAACTGTTGCGTAAAACGCAACATCATTACAATATTTCGCGATTGCGTAATTATCTTCGCATCACCATTTGCGCGTCACCGATCACGCCGCACGGTGCGGCGCATGCGAAGGAGACAGATTATGCGTTATCTCGCCAATCATGTCCTTTCGGCGGTGGTTGCGGTTTCGATCAGCTCCGTGCTGTTCGCGGTCGTGCTCGCCTGAACGACATAGTTGCAGTCCAGGCTCTTCCTTCCCCCCATTTTGGAAGGGCCAACGGGAACGGGCGCCTCTCCTCCGGGAGGCGCCCGTTTTTCGTTCGATAGCGGGGTTCAGCGCCCTTCGGCCCGCGCACCCTGGATATCGACCACCTTGGGCGACTTCGCGAACAGCTCCGTATAGGGATCGTCGCCGCTTTCCATCGTGTGCGGTTCGGTGCCTTCGCGCACGGTCGTGCGGCGCATGTCGCGCTTCTCATTGGCGTAATCGAAATCGCCGCCGCGATGCATGCTGCACAGATTGTCCCAGATCACCAAGTCGCCCGGGTGCCATTTCACGCTGAAAATATATTGCGGCTGGGTGCAATGTTCGATCAGCTCGCGGATCAATTCGCGGCCCTTGGCCGGCTCCATCCCTTCGATATCCATAGTGTGGGCGGCAATGAACAGCGCCTTGCGGCCAGAGCCCTTGTGCACATGGACCAGCGGATGCCGGGCCAGCGGACGTTCCAGGATTTCCTCGTCGGGAATGTCGGCGCCGGCCTTCTTGCGGCTCCACCAGAGCGAATTGATGCCGATCTTGTCCTCGAGGAAGTCCTTCATCTCCGGCGACAGGTCCTCATAGGCGCTGCGCACATCGGCGAACCATGTCTCGCCGCCCTCGCTCGGCACCTGATGCGCCAGCAGCAGCGAATAGGATGTGCGCTTCGTCAGGAAGGCGCTGTCCGTGTGCCACAGCCGGTCGCCCTTGCGATACTGGATCGCGGCCACATCCCTGGTGATCTCGCCATCGGCATTGAGATTGGACGCGTCGAACAATTCGCGGAACGGCAGGCGGTATTTCATGCCTTCGCGCTTGGGCACGCGTTCGAGAAAGCCGAAATTGCGGCTGAACTCGACATGCTGCTCGTCGGTCAGGCCGGTATCGCGAAAGATGCAGATGCCCCATTTGTCCATCGCATCGGTGACCTGCTTGACCTCGTCCGGGCCCAGCGGCTGCGTCAGGTCCAGCCCCGAACATTCGGCGCCGAAGCGCGGCAGGATCGGCTCCGCTTTCAATGGCATGTTTTTCTCTCCCCAATAAACTTAGTATCCTAACGATTTACCCTTTCACGGGGGAAATTGCCAGCCCTATTCCGGGCGCCTGCGCTGCAGGCCGGTGCGCTGGCAATGCGCCACCAGATCACCATGCTGGTTGTAGGCGCGGTGGGCGAAAGTCACGATGCCCTGGTCCGGGCGGGACTTGCTGGGCCGCAATGCAAGCACTTCGGTTTCGATCCGCAGCGTGTCGCCGATGAACACCGGAAGGGGGAAACGCACCTCATCCCAGCCGAGATTGGCCACCGCCGTGCCCAGCGTGGTGTCGCCCACCGAAACCCCCACCATCAGGCCGAGGGTGAAAGTGGAATTGACGATCACCCGGCCATATTCGGTGCCCTTCATATATTCGGCATCGAGATGCAGCTGCGCGGGATTATGCGTCAGGGTGGAGAACAGCAGATTGTCGCTCTCCGTCACCGTGCGGCGGATCGCATGGTCGAACACCTGCCCCACTTCCAGCTCGTCGAACCACAATCCGGCCATTCGCTCTCTCCTCTGCGCCCGGGTCTAGCGCGGCTGCGCAGCGGGGGAAAGGAATGGCGGTCCGGCCGTTTAGGGCGAAAGCATTGTTGGAGAAACCGATGTACAGACCCGCATGGCCGCTGGCCGCATTGCTGATGCTCGGCGCATGTGGCGGCGGGGCCGAAGAAGACGCGCAGGAGAGCGGTTCCGCGCCCGAGGACAGCGATACCGGCGTGACGATCCAGTTCCCAGCTCCCGAAGGCGGAGAGACCCCGCCGCCGGAGGATATCAGCGTGGCGATGGAGATCCCGCCCGAGTTGCGCGGCCGCTGGGGCATGAATTCCGCCGATTGCGAACCGGGGCGCAGCGACGCCAAGGGATTGCTGGCGATCACGCCGCGGCGGCTGGAATTCTACGAATCGGTGGGCGATCTGGTCGATATCGACGAGATCGACGACAACCGCATCCGCGCGACATTCGCCTTTTCGGGCGAAGGGATGACATGGGAACAGGATGTCTCGCTCGACGCGCAGGATGGTGGCACAGTGCTGGTCCGCCGCGAATATGGGGCGGATGCGGCGCCCGGCCCGTTCCGCTATACCAAGTGCGGTTGAGGAGGAGGATGGGATGAGTGCGAGGTTATTGGCAGTGCCCGCCAGCCTGCTGGCGCTCGCCGGCTGCGCGACGACCGGAGAGGCAGGGAGCGATCCGATGCCAGAGCCGGCCGGACAATGCGACGACAGCAAGGTGCAGCCCTTTATCGGGCGGCAGGCCTCGGCCGCGATCGGACAGGAATTGCTGACCATCACCGGCGCGAAGCAATTGCGCTGGGCCCCGCCGCGCACCGCCGTGACGATGGATTTCCGGCCCGACCGGCTGACCGTTTCTTATGACGACGACATGGCGATCACCCGGATCACTTGTGGCTGAGCCCGAAGACGGGCGGCAGCGCATCCCGCCGCTCTCGCCCTTCGAGGAAGAGGCCGGCTTTACCCGCGCGCTGCGCGTGGGCGAGCGGATCGTGGTGTCGGGCACGGTCGGCGTCGAGGCGGACAGCTCGGTGGCGGAGGATGCGGGCGCACAGGCCGATCGCTGTTTCGCACTGATCGCCGGCCACATCGCCGATCTGGGCGGCTCCATGGCGGATGTGGTGCGCGTGCGCATGTTCGTCACCGATATCGCCAATGCCGATGCGGTGACCGCCGCCTTCACCCGCGCGCTCGGGCATGTGCGGCCCACGGGAACGCTGGTCGCCATCGCCGCGCTTTACGATCCGCGCTGGAAGGTGGAGATCGAGGCCGAAGCAATAGTTGCCTGAGAAACTGTTTGCAGGCATCACGCCTGCGGGAGACGAGAGATGAAACTATCGACCTGGTGGACCATCGGCGGCGTGGTGATGATCGTCGGCGGCGTTTTCGCATTATTCAATCTCTTCGCGGCCAGCATCTCGGCGGTGTTTCTCGCCGCGTGGTTCTTCCTCCTCGCGGGCGCGCTGCAATTGCTCGCGGCCTTTTCCGACCGGGGGCTGGCCAACAAGCTGTTCCATATATTGTGGGCCGCGCTGGCGATCTTCCTGGCGATCACGCTGTTCGGCAATCCGCTGGCCGGCCTGTTCACGCTGACCATCGCGGTGGCGGTGGTGATGGCCGTCTCGGCAATCATCCGCCTCGTTCTGGCGATCAGCTTCCGCAAGACGCCGGCCTTCTGGGGCCTGCTGCTGTCCTCGCTGGTTTCGGGTGTGCTGGCCTTCCTGATCCTATCCGCCCTGCCCGGCTCCGCCGCCATCTTCCTCGGCATCTATCTCGGCATAGAGCTGCTGTTCGGCGGCTTCGCCTTCCTCAGCATGGGCATGACCGCCCGCGCGGGCGAGAAGGCGCTGGGCGGCTGAGCCTGCAATTGGGATTCGAACGCACAGACAATGACCGGCCAGTTCCAGCTTACCGACGACCAGCTCGCCATCCAGGAGATGGCGCGGCGCTTCACGGCGGATGCGATCACGCCCCATGCCGCCGAGTGGGACGAGAAGCACATCTTCCCCAAGGACGTGATCAAATCCGCCGCCGAGCTGGGCTTCGCCTCCATCTATGTGTCCGAGGAAAATGGCGGCATCGGGCTCGGACGGCTGGAATCGGCGCTGATCATGGAGGCCATGGCTTATGGCTGCCCGGCCACCAGCGCCTTCCTCTCGATCCACAATATGGCGAGCTGGATGATCGACAGCTTCGGGTCGGACGAGCTCAAGGCGCGCTATCTGCCGAAGCTGGTCGGGATGGACTGGATGGCCAGCTATTGCCTGACCGAGCCTTCCTCCGGCTCCGACGCGGCGGCGCTGAAGACCCGCGCGGTGCGCGATGGCGACGACTGGGTGGTCAGCGGCACCAAGCAGTTCATTTCCGGCGCCGGGGTCAACGATCTCTACCTGACGATGGTGCGCACCGGGGAAGATAGCCCCGGCGGCATTTCCTGCCTCGCCATCGAGAAGGACATGCCCGGCGTCGGCTTCGGCGCGCCGGAAAAGAAGCTCGGCTGGCATGCCCAGCCGACCGCATCGCTGATCCTCGACAATGTCCGCGTGCCGGCGGAAAACATGGTCGGCGCGGAGGGCGAAGGCTTCCGCATCGCGATGATGGGGCTCGATGGCGGGCGGCTCAATATCGGCGCCTGCTCGCTCGGCGGGGCGCAGCGCTGCCTCGACGAGGCGGTGCGCTACACGAAGGACCGCAAGCAGTTCGGCCGCGCGATCGCCGATTTCCAGAACACGCAATTCACCCTGGCAGACATGGCGACCGAGCTGGAAGCGGCACGCGCCCTGCTCTATCTCGCCGCCGCCAAGGTGACCGAGGACGCGCCCGACAAGACGCGTTTCGCCGCCATGGCCAAGCGTTTCGCCACCGATACGGGCAGCGCCGTGGTCGACCGCGCGCTGCAATTGCATGGCGGCTACGGCTATTTGCAGGATTACCCGGTCGAACGCTTCTGGCGCGACCTGCGCGTGCATTCGATCCTCGAAGGCACCAACCAGATCATGCGGCTGATCGTGGGACGCGACCTGTTGCGCGACTAGGGCCCGATGCGCCATGCGGCACACACATCGCGCGCCACCTTGGGAGCCTTTCTTGACCAGCGAAGTCCTGATCCAACGCCGCGGCCCGGCCGGCCATGTCTCGCTCGACCGGCCCAAGGCGCTCCACGCGCTGACCCAGCCCATGTGCGAGGCGATGAGCGAAGCCCTGCTGGCATGGCGCGGCGACGACACGCTGCAGGCGGTGATCCTCGATCACGCACAAGGGCGCGGCTTCTGTGCCGGGGGCGATGTCGCGCTGGTCCGCAAATCGGCGCTCGAGGATGGCGGTAAGGCCGGCCGCGCCTTCTTCCATGCCGAATACCGGCTCAACCACCTGCTGTTCACCTATCCGGTGCCGGTGATCGCCTTCATGGACGGCGTGACGATGGGCGGCGGCGTTGGTCTCGCCCTTCCTGCCCGATATCGCATCGCCACCGAGAACACCTTGTTCGCCATGCCCGAAGGCGCCATCGGCCTGTTCCCCGATGTCGGCGCGGGCTGGTACCTGCCGCGCCTGCCGGGCGAGATTGGCAAGTTCCTGGCGCTGACCGGTGCGCGGCTCGACGGGGCGGAATGCCTGTGGGCCGGGCTCGCCACGCACTACCTGGCGAGCGAAAGCCTTGCCGAAGCCAAGCAGCGCATTCTCGCGGACCCGGCGAATGCCGACGGCACTCTGGATGAACTCGCCGTCGAACCGCCCCAGCCGCGCCTTGCCGGCAATGCCGAGCGGATCGACCGGCTCTTCGCCGGCGCCACGCTCGAGGAAATCGAAGCGGCGCTCACCGCCGATCCCTCCGAATGGGCGGCCAAGGAACTGAAGGCGGTGACCGGCAAATGCCCGGCCAGCGCCAAGGTCGCCCTACGCCAGTTCGCGGAAGGCGCAGGCAAGACGGATTTCGCCGAGGAGATGGAGATGGAATACCGAATCGCCTCGCGCATGATCATGCGGGGCGACTTCGCGGAAGGCGTGCGCGCCGTGCTGGTGGACAAGGACGGCTCCCCGAAATGGCAGCCGGAGCGCGCAGAAGGGGTAACGGAGGATATCCTTGAAGCTATTTTCGCACCGCTTCCGTTAGGAGAGACGTGGCGACCTTTCCCGGCTTAGGACACTTAGCCCCTTGAAAGAATTTATGGGGTCTCACCTGCTTGCGATTGTGCGTCGCAGCGGGCATTCGGACCGTGATGCAAAGCCTGACCCATCTCCAGCGGCTTGAAGCCGAGAGCATTCATATCATGCGGGAAGTCGTGGCCGAGGCCGCGAAACCCGTCATGCTCTATTCCGTCGGCAAGGACAGCGCGGTGATGCTGCACCTGGCCAAGAAGGCGTTCTATCCGTCGCCCCCGCCCTTCCCGCTGATGCATGTCGACACGACCTGGAAGTTCCAGGCCATGTACGAATTGCGCAACCGCGCGGCCGAGGAAGCGGGGATGGAGCTGATCGTCCATCACAATCCCGAAGCCAAGGAGCGCGGGATCAACCCCTTCGACCACGGCCCGCTCCACACCGATATGTGGAAGACCGAAGGGCTCAAGCAGGCGCTCAGCCTGCACGGCTTCGATGCGGCTTTCGGCGGCGCCCGCCGCGACGAGGAGAAGAGCCGCGCCAAGGAGCGCATCTTCTCCTTCCGCACGGCCAGCCATGGCTGGGACCCGAAGAATCAGCGGCCCGAGCTGTGGAACCTCTACAATGCGAAGAAGGCCAAGGGCGAGAGCATCCGCGTCTTCCCGCTCTCCAACTGGACCGAGCTCGACATCTGGCAATACATCATGGCCGAGGATATCGAGATCGTGCCGCTTTACATGGCCGCCGAGCGCCCGACCGTGGAACGCGACGGGCTGCTGCTGATGGTCGATGACGACCGTTTCCGGCTGGAGGAAGGCGAGGAACCGGTGATGCGCTCGATCCGTTTCCGCACTCTGGGCTGCTACCCGCTGACCGGCGCGGTGGAGAGCACGGCCTCTACGCTCGCCGAAGTGGTGCAGGAAATGCTGCTGACCACCACCAGCGAGCGGCAGGGCCGCGCGATCGACCGCGACGCGGGCGACGCCTCGATGGAGAAGAAAAAGCAGGAGGGGTATTTCTGATGACCGACGCCCCTGTGACCCAGACCCGCGAGGCCGAGACGATGGACGAGCCGATCTACAAGACCGACGCGCTCATTGCCGAGGATATCGAGGCCTATCTCGACCTGCACCAGAACAAGGGCCTGCTGCGCTTCATCACCTGCGGCAGCGTGGATGACGGCAAGAGCACGCTGATCGGCCGCCTGCTCTACGATTCGAAGATGATCTTCGAGGATCAGCTGGCCGCGCTCGAGGCGGACAGCAAGCGCGTGGGCACCCAGGGGCAGGAGATCGACTTCGCGCTGCTGGTGGACGGCCTTGCCGCCGAACGCGAACAGGGCATCACGATCGACGTCGCCTATCGCTTCTTCGCCACCGAAAAGCGCAAATTCATCGTCGCCGATACGCCCGGCCACGAGCAATATACGCGCAACATGGTCACCGGCGCTTCCACAGCCGATCTCGCCGTGATCCTGATCGATGCACGCAAGGGCGTGCTGCTGCAGACGCGGCGCCACAGCTTCCTCGCCCATCTGATCGGCATCCCGCATATCGTGCTGGCGGTGAACAAGATGGACCTCGTCGATTACGACCAGTCCACCTTCGAAAGCATCGTCGCCGATTACCGCAATTTCGCCAAGAGCATCGGCATTGAGGATTTCACCGCAATCCCGATCTCGGGCTTCAAGGGCGACAATATCACCGCCGCCCCGTCCGAAAACACGCCCTGGTATGACGGGCCGAGCCTGATCGACCATCTCGAAACGGTCGATATCGCCAACACCGCCGCGCAGGAGCATGCCTTCCGCATGCCGGTGCAATGGGTGAACCGGCCGAACCTCGATTTCCGGGGCTTTTCCGGCCTGATCGCCACCGGCGCGGCGCGGCCCGGCGATCCGGTGCGCATCGTCCCCTCGGGCAAGAACTCGACCATCAAGTCCATCGTCACCATGGATGGCGATCTGGACGAGGCGGTGGCCGGCCAGTCCGTGACCATCACGCTGGAAGACGAAGTCGATTGCAGCCGCGGCGACGTGATCGCCACGGCCGGGGATCCGCCCGAAA